>Ga0210384_10000031_pt1 | contig 217742 bp, 195 predicted proteins | sample IncBWH2MmetaG_FD_160574 | JGI IMG/M metagenome (GOLD analysis project Ga0210384, IMG submission 160574) | Forest soil microbial communities from Barre Woods Harvard Forest LTER site, Petersham, Massachusetts, United States - Inc-BW-H-2-M | ecosystem: Environmental > Terrestrial > Soil >... | reverse complement strand
GATCCCATAGGGATCGTGACGTTATAGCTCTTGAGTTCGATCCGGGCCGATTCGCTTGCGCTGGGTAGTGCGAGTTCGTTAGCCATTCGCTTTCCCGGAAGGGGCTCTTTCTAAGCTAGCAGCGGTACTCAGGCGGGGCAAGGAATCCTGTCGGATGCGTAACCAGAGAGTAAGGAGTTACGCAAAGGCGGAAGAGCGGTGGGGCGTGGGGCTAAAGGATGGTGATACGGCGGGAATCGCCGCCGAGGTGCTCAAGGCGAATGCGAACCTGGGGCCAAGGGGATGGCAGGGGGAAGCGCTCGGACCACTCCAGGATGGCTATGGAGGGGGTTGAAAACATGTCTTCGAGGCCGAGAGTCTCGAAATCGTGGAAACTTTCGATGCGGTAGAGGTCGGCATGATATACCTTAGCGGTTTTCCCGTAGACGTGGACAAGGGTGAAGGTGGGGCTAGTGACTTCGTCTTCGCTGGCGGCGTCGAGACCGGAGACCAGGCCTTTGGTGAGGGTGGTTTTACCGCTGCCGAGGTCCCCGGTAAGCAGGACGAGGGCGGGGGGGCGGAGGCGTTTGGCGAATTCCCTTCCCCAATGGGTAGTTTCTTCCGCGGAATGGGTAACGAATTCTTCAGCCACGCTGGCGAAGCTCCGTGATGAAGTCGCGGTATGTGCACGGCAAGGCCTCGGCAATCTCGCCGGCGAGCAGACAGGCTTCCTCGCGATTGGCGGTGGCGTCATCAGCGGCGCGGCCATGGAGATAGACTCCGAGCGTCAGGGCGCGCTCCCAATGTTGCGCGCCGAATTGCGAGACCATTCCGGATAGGATGCCGGTCAGGACGTCGCCGGAGCCGCCCTTGGCGAGGCCGGGGTTGCCGGTTGTGTTGACGAAGGCGCTGCCGTTTGGTGTGGCGAGGATGGTGTGGAAACCTTTCAGGATTACGTAAGCTTTCCAGGCTTTTGCGGAGTTCAGGGCTATGCCCAGGCGATCGGCCTGGACTTCTTTGGTGGAAATCCCGCAGAGGCGGGCCATTTCTCCGGGGTGAGGAGTAACAGCGAGATAAGGCGATTTTCGCTTGCATAATTCTTTGGCGCGCCCGGCAAAAGCGTTCAGCCCGTCTGCATCGAGAACGAGGGGTTGTTCTGCATTTTGGACGATGGAGCGCACAAATCGCTGGGTCTCGGGTTGTCTGCCAATTCCTGGGCCGATGGCAAGAAGGGTTTTATTTTCGGCTATGGAACTGAAGCGGCGGGCTTTGAGATTCGAAGCGGCGATGGCTCCCAGTTTTGTGGAGAGGAGCGGCTCGGTCATGAACTCCGCTTGAGCGGAGGCGACGATCGGAAGGATGTCGCCGGGCGAGGCGACAGTGACTAATCCAGCGCCAGCACGGAGGGCAGCGCGTCCAGCTAAAACTGCCGCGCCGGATTTTCCGCGAGAGCCTACTACAAGCAAGACGTGGCCGAAGTTGCCTTTATTCGAATCGGGCCTACGGACCAGCGGGAAATTTTGAAATTCTCCGGGTTCGATCCACCGCACATTGCTCTTGCCAATTTCCTCAATCAACTCTTGCGGCGAACCGATTTGCCGAACGTGGATTCTTCCACAGGATGGGGCATCGTTCGAAATGAGCTGGCCTAATTTTGGGGCGGTGAAGGTTACGGTGGCATGGGCTTGAAGCACTGGCCCTTGAGATGACTCTCCATCGGAGGGAAGGCCTGAAGGAGTGTCGACAGCGAGGATCGCTCGGGGGTGGATCGCGGTGGCGTCGCGGGAGATTTTATTGATGTCACGAATTACGGCCGCGTAGAGGCCTTCCACTTTGCCTTTCAGGCCGGTGCCCAGTAGGGCGTCGATAATCATGCAGGACTTTGCCGCTTCCTGTCGCGCGGATTCCCAATGCGTGATATCGGTGATGATTCGAATCTCCGCGCCGGATTTCTTGAGGCGTAGCAGATTTTCCGCGGGGTCGCTGCGAATGGTTTCTGGTTCGGCCAACAGATAGACTTTGGGTTTGAAACCGGCTTCCTGGAGAAGACGGGCCACGACGAATCCATCGCCACCGTTGTTACCTTTCCCGCAGAGAACAGCGGAGTGGCTCACGGCGGAGTCGCCGAACGAAGCTCGCAAGTAATCAAAGACCGCCTTTCCCGCGTTTTCCATCAACTGCAGGCTAGGAATGCCGCCGCGCTCGATGGTGAGACGATCCACTTCACGCATCTCGGCTACGGTGAGGGCTTTCATCGAAGCCTCGAGACGATTACGGTCATGTCGTCGGCCTGGTCGGCAGTACCGGCCCATTCCTCGGCGGCGGCCATAAGTGATTCGGCAACCATCAAAGGAGCGGCACCCTGAAGCCGAACCGCGGTTTCTTCCAAACGGCGGATGCCGAACTCTTCGCCGTAGACGTTTTCCGGTTCCACCAAGCCGTCACTGTAGCCGATGAGGATTGCATCAGCGCCTACAGAAAGAGTGCCTTCCTCATAAAGGTAATCATCCACCACGCCAAGGACCATGCCGCCTTTATCCAGATGCTGCGAGGTGCCTCGACAGACTAGGAACGATGGGAGGTGCCCGGCATTGGTGTAGCGCAGGGTGCGTGTAGCGCTGTCGTAGACGGCGATGAAGAAGGTAGCGAAACGATCGTCGCCAGTATTGCGGACAAGATGTTTGTTGAGGCGGGCGACCAGTTCAGCAGTACTCAGGCGTTCGCTGCCATCGGTAAGCATCTGGCTGCGAAGCGCGGCCTGCAAGCTGGCCATCAGCAGGGCGGCGGAAATTCCTTTGCCGGAAATATCGGCGATGGCGATGGCGACATGAGTGGGGCTGAGCTGGATGAAATCATAGTAATCGCCGCTGACAGAGCGCGCCGCTTTGCAGATGGCTTCGATTTCCACACCAGGCACGGACGGCAGGCTGCTGGGAAAGAGCTGATTCTGGACTTCGCGGGCAATGGAGATTTCATTTTCGAGGCGCTGACGTTTGTTCTGTTCTTCGATGAGGCCGCTGATAGAGCCGGTCATTTCATTGAAGGATTGGCCTAATTCACCGAGCTGGTCATGGCGCTCGATTTGCACTCGATGAGAGAAGTCCATGGCTTGTACGTACTGCGTGCCGCGGTACAGATCGGCGACAGCCCTGGTGATCCTGCGCGTGAGCACGAATCCGGTGGAAAGCGCGGCGGCTTCAACCAAGGAGAACACAATTCCAATTAGAATAAAAAAAAGAAGATAGGAGTCGCGCAGTTCTCCGAGCGAAGTGAAGATGCGGGCGTTCAAGCGAGAGGGACGCGCACTGGAGGCAGCGAAGACCGGGCGGTTCGACTCGACGGTGCCGTCGCGGCCGACATAAGCGGAGTCCAACCTGGAAACCACGTCGACAGGACTATCAATCCAGAACGCCGCATTCTGGAGCGTGCGGTTGCTCGCGACGATGCGGCCAGCTGCAACATATTGTGTGTCTCCTGATTTGTAGAGGAGTCCTCGCGGCGGGCCTCCAGTATAGCGTTCCAGAAGATTCAACTGAATGCTGCCGAGATCCGGTGCGACCGTGTTAAGGAAATCTGGTGTAACCGGTATTCGGAGAATGACAACACGGTCTCCTTTACGATCGGGAATGAGACGCAGGCTGACGATAGAAAGAGCATCTGACCGAGCTCCGTCCTCCTGCAATAAACCAGCGAACGATCTCTTGCCCCGCGGGATCACGTTTTGAGCGAGAGCCTTGTCGTAGGAAAAAACAATGCTCAAGCCGGGGAGTTCGCGATCGTGAACCGCGTGGGATTGCGCCGCCAGGATGCGCTCCGATTCACTCTCCGTGATCCCTGGTGGAAGCGTTTGATGCGCAATGGCGATGTGCTCCGAGATATCCGCGATCATGGCGATGCGCTGATGGATGTCCTCGTAGAGCAAATACGCGCCCAACTGCGAATACAGGATGCGGGCAGCCAACACAGCCAAGGTCACAATGGATAGGAAAGGGACGGCGGCGATAAAGAGGTACGCGACGATCAAGCGATTGCGCAAACTCCACAACAAGCGGTTGCGCCACCAGCCAATCAGGCGAACGAGCAGGTAGAGCGCGGCCAAAACGGCGAGGTACTTGAGGAAGTTCGAGGGTCCGGCGCCGAATCCGAGGACCGCCAAGAGCAATCCGGCCGCAACCACCAGGGCGGAAACAAGATCGAGCCAGGAGAGGCGGTTCCAGACTTCTTTGAGGTTCGTACGGAAAGGTGTCATCATGCCGTCAGTGAAACCAATACTTTACCTGAATCGGAGTGAGGAGTGCAGGGGAAGACTGAGAGAGATGAGAGCCGGCCGGGGCTTCGGCAGAGATTCCTCGCCACCGCGCTCAGAATTATTTGAGTGAAGCAGAATGCGTGGACGAGGAGAAAAAGCGGTTCCCCTGCCTGCCGTGGATCGGCCCAGGAGGGTAAGCTGCCGCGCCAGTCGCGGTGAAAGATCCGGCGGAGATGGCGGGTCCGAGAAGAATGGACCGACCGGCCGACCGAAAAACCTAGCGTTGGGCTTTAGGGGCCTTATTGCCGAGCAGCGTTGCGAACCTTACTGTGCTTCACACTGTAGGTGAAATAAACGACCAAGCCAATACCCAACCATATAAACAGGCGCAGTATCGTAAGCCCGTTGAGGCTAGCCATCAGCGCCAGTGAAATTACAATTCCCATGATGGGAACGAACGGAACCCAGGGCGTCTTAAATGGGCGTGCGAGTTCCGGCCGCCGTACGCGCAGAACCCAAACGCCGGCGCAGACGATGACGAAAGCAAACAAGGTGCCGATGCTGACAAGTTGACCAAGCGTACCAATCGGCACCAGTGATCCCACGAAGGCAACCAAGATGCCGACGATGGCGGTTGACTTCCAAGGGGTTCGGAAACGTGGATGGATATCACCCGCCCATTTCCACAAGAGCCCGTCGTTAGCCATCGAATAAAAAACGCGCGATTGGCCGAGCAGCATTACCAGCATTACCGTGCTTAACCCAGCGAGCGCACCAGCGTTAATCACGTAACTCCCCCACTTGACACCGGTCTGCCGAATGGCCAAGGAAACGGGAGCGCCGATATTCAAGTGAGAATAATGTACCGTTGCGGTCAGCAAACCGGAGACGACGATGTAGAGGATCGTGCAAACAATGAGCGATCCCAAGAGGCCAATCGGCATGTCCTTTTGCGGGTTTTTTGCCTCTTGCGCTGCGGTTGACACCGCGTCGAACCCGATATACGCGAAGAATACAACGCTCGCTCCACGCATGACGCCAGACCATCCGAACGAGCCAAAACTTCCGGTGTTGGGTGGGAGAAATACTTTCCAATTATCGTGTGAGACTTGAGGATTCTTGAGGACATACGGGAGTGCCACGGCAATAAACGTCAGCACAGCGGCCAACTTCACAAAGACGACGACGCTGTTAAAGTTCGCCGATTCCTTAATGCCGATAATCAAGATGGTGGTGACCGCCAGAATGGCGAGAAAGGCGACAAGGTTGAAGCTGGAGGTCACGTGCGGAAGTGCGGCGAGTTGCTCTGCGCTCAGACTTAGAGTGTTTACTGGTGACCATCGGCCCTCATAAAGAGCCCATTGCGCTCCCGGCACATCGCAGATCTGCGGTGGAAGGCTGATGCCGTAGTCCTGCAGGAAGGCCACCAGCGTGCTGCTCCAGCCACTAGCGACGGTCGCCGCACCAAATGCGTATTCCAGAATTAGGTCCCAGCCAATGATCCAAGCGACGAGTTCACCGAGCGTCGCGTAGCCATAGGTGTAGGCGGAACCGGCGATGGGAATCATCGAAGCGAATTCTGCGTAACAAAGCCCAGCGAAAACGCAGCCGGTCCCGGCAAGCATGTAGGACAACATGATCGCGGGACCGGCATAAAGCGATGCCGCCGAGCCAGTAAGCACGAAGATGCCCGCGCCGATGATGGCGCCAATTCCAAGAGTGACCAGATTCACTGGGCCGAGCGCGCGTTTGAGGCTGTGCTCTCCAGTATCGGAAGCCTCCTTCATCAGCGTGTCGAGCGACTTGGTTGCAAACAAGGGGTTGCCCATGCAACTCCTCCTCTGGGGGATTCCCCCGATGCTTCAAGGCACTGCCAAATTGGCCTAAAAACATTGTAGGGGCGTAGGATGCTGCACCCCTACAAGAAAATTGAATTATTGTGTGGTATCCGTTCGCGCGCTCCGCCGCGACCACCACGACCACAGAAAATAAACCGGCAAGCCGATGAGCACAATCACCAGCCCCGCACCCGCAGTTTGGGTCTGATAAAGCAGCAGGACGAGCATAATGGCGGCAGCAGCCAGGATATAGAGCGCAGGAACAAACGGGTAGCCGAACGCACGATAGGGCCGGTCTGCATCGGGCCGCTTCCCGCGCAGCACAAAAATTCCAATTGTTGTCATCACGTAGAACAGCAATGCGGCAAAGACTACGTATTCAAGCAGGTTGCTGTATAGATTGCCATAAGTGACGGCTCCGGCCGCATCCACCCGGCGCGTGCGCAACAGGATCAGCACGGTGATCCAGATTCCCTGATAGACGAGCGCCGAGCCCGGGACACCTTTACTATTCAATTTGCCGGTAGATTTAAAAAAGAGGCCGTCTTTGGCCATGGCATAGGAGACACGCGCGCCTGCCAGAATCAAACCGTTGTTGCAGCCGAACGTGGAAATGATGATGGCCACAGCCATGATCATGGCGCCGGCAGGACCGAAGATGGCGTTGAGGGCGGCGCTGGCAACGCGGTCGTCGGGAGCGGTTTGAATTTGAACAAGGGGAAGTGTGAAGAGATAAGCCAGATTCGCGAGGCAATAGAGGGCGATGACGATGATGGTGCCGAAGGCCATGGAGAGAGCGACGTCGCGCTTGGGGTTTTTGACTTCGGCGGCGGTGAAGCCAATGTTGTTCCAGGCGTCGGCGGAAAATAGCGAGCCGACTTGCGCCACTCCAAAAGCGACAAACAAACCGAAGGCACCGCTTGCGGCGGTGATGGTAGGCAGAAAACTTCGGAGGAAACTGGTGCCGGGCTCGATCGGCTGAGCGTTTCGAATGGCCCAGAAGTGGCCGAAGTTCTCGATCATTGCACCGGCGTTTCTGCCGATAAAAATGCCGAGGAAGATCAATCCAACGAGGGAGAGGGTTTTCGCGCTGGTGAAGATATTTTGAATCAGCTTGCCGAGCCGAACGCCCAGTGTATTAATGAACGTAAGAAGAATAATCATCAGGACGCCGACCAATTGCTGGACCGAGAGGCTGATGGCGTATTTCGAGCCGAGGGCGATGGGGTGAACGATCCACGCAGTTGGCGAGATGGAAGGCACCAAGACACCGAGATAGCGAGCGAATCCCACGGCGACGGCAGCGATGGTGCCGGTCTGAATCACGAGAAACAACGTCCAGCCGTAGAGAAAGCCCCAAAGCGGCGAGTACGCTTCACGAAGATAGATGTACTGACCGCCGGCGTGAGGAAAGAGGGCGGCGAGCTCGCCGTAGGAAAGAGCGGCGGAAATGGTGAGCAGGCCGGTGAGGATCCAGGTGAAAATGAGTCCGGCGGGGGAACCGGTCTGGCGGGAAATGTCGGCGGCAACGATGAAGATGCCGGAGCCGATCATGGAGCCGACAACGATCATGGTGCCGTCAAACAATCCGATGGCGCGTACGAAGCCGGGCCCGTCTTTCGCGGCGGCTTGCGGAACGGAATGCGCAGTGTCAGACATTGGCCAGGCGCCTCAGACAACAGCCGCATGGTCCGCGGCTTCGAGCAGATCAATAAACTGGCGCGCGCGCTTTGCGGGATCAGGCGCGAAGAGGATATCGCTGATGACCGCAACGGAATCGGCGCCAGCGCGAATAACTTCCGCGGCGCGGTCCAGAGTGATTCCGCCAATGGCGACGATGGGTTTGGAGGTAAGCGCGCGAGCCTTGCTGATGAAATTCAAGCCAATTACGGGATCCGGGTTTGTCTTTGTGGACGTGGAGAAGACCGGCCCAACCGCAATGTAGTCGGCGGAAGTTGCAGCGGCGCGTTCGAATTGCTCCAGGTTGTGGGTCGAAACCCCAACCCATTTGTCGGAACCGATCACACACCGCGCCGCCTGGACGCTCAAATCCTCCTGACCAACGTGAACCCCGCCGGCACCAGAGAGAGCTGCGACGTCGGCGCGGTCATTGACGACAAACGAAACGCCTGGCGGAATCAGGAGCGCAGAGAGCCGGCTCGCAGATTCAAAAAGCTGCCGGGAAGACGCCGTCTTGTTCCGGTACTGGAGCAAACGGACGCCGGCATCGGCGAGTTTCTGGGCACACTCTATTTCGGGAATGGTAAGCAATGCTGCGTCTAATATCACATACAGGCGCGGGAGGACAAGGCGGTTCAAAGCTTATTTCCCCGTCGTTCCGAGCAAACGCTCGATAAAGTGGGTATCGAAGCGCCCTGCAGCGAAATCAGGGTCGGCAAAAATTTTGCGGTGCAGGGGAATGGAGGTCTTGATGCCCTCGATGACGAACATCTCCAAGGCGCGCTTCATACGACCAATGGCCTCGTTGCGATCGCGGCCCTTGACGATAAGCTTGGCGATCATCGAATCGTAGTACGGAGGAATGACGGCATCGGCATATGCCGCGGAGTCCACGCGCACGCCGGTGCCTCCTGGTGCCTGGAACGTGCTGATCCGTCCGGCCGAAGGCACAAAGGTTTCAGGATCCTCGGCATTAATGCGGCACTCGATGGCGTGACCAGAGTGATGGATCTCGCCGGTGGCATCTTCCATTTTTTCGCCAGCGGCGATGCGAATCTGCGCTTTGATAAGGTCCACGCCGGTGACCAGCTCGGTGACGGGGTGCTCGACCTGAATGCGCGTGTTCATCTCAATAAAATAGAGTGCGCCATCGCGATCCATCAGGAATTCGACGGTGCCAGCATTGGTGTAACCGATTTCGGTGAGGGCCTTGACGACCTTGGCGCCGAGATCCTTGCGGCGTTTGGCATCCAGGACTGGCGAAGGAGATTCTTCGACAAGCTTCTGGTGGCGGCGCTGGATGCTGCATTCGCGCTCGCCAAGATGGATGACTTTGCCGTGTTGATCGCCGAGAACCTGGAATTCAATGTGACGCGGCTGTTCGAGGAATTTCTCCGCGTAGACGTCAGGAGTACCAAAGGCTTGCTGGGCTTCACTGCGCGCGGTTTGATAAGCGGCGAGCAACTCTTCCTGTGTGCGCACGACGCGCATACCGCGGCCGCCGCCTCCGGCGGAGGCTTTGAGAATGAGCGGAAGGCCGATCTTCGCAGCTTCCTTTGCGAGCTGCTCTTCGCCTTCGACTACTCCTTCGCTGCCGGGAATCGTGGGAAGGCCAGCGGCTCGCACCTCGCGGCGCGCGCGGTCTTTCTCGCCCATCATTTCGATGATTTCCGGCTTCGGGCCAATGAAAGTGATTTCCGAGGCTTCGCAGACCTTGGCAAAATTGGCATTTTCGCTGAGGAATCCGTAGCCGGGATGGATGGCGTCGACGTTGGTGATTTCCGCGGCGCTGATTACTTGCGGAATATTCAAATAACTTTCGCTGCTGCGGGGCGGGCCGATGCATACGGCTTCATCGGCGAAGCGAACATGGAGCGAGTGGCGGTCTGCTTCGGAGTACACAGCGACGGTCGAAATACCCAGCTCCTTGCAGGCACAAATGACCCGCAAAGCTATTTCTCCCCGATTGGCGACTAGGATTTTCTGAAACATGAACGGAGGCGCCGGCTACTTCTTCCGGCTCGGACGGATGCCGAAGAGGGGTTGGCCATACTCGACCGGTTGTCCGCTTTCCACGAAGATTCGAACGACTTCGCCGGTGACGTCCGCTTCAATCTCGTTCATCAGCTTCATCGCTTCGACGATGCAGAGCGTCTGACCAGCCTCGACACGCGCTCCGGGTTTTACAAAATCGTCCGCGCCCGGGCTGGGAGCGCTGTAAAACGTGCCGACAATCGGTGACTTGACCAGGTGCAGATCCTCGGCGGAGTGCGCTCCGGAAGACGGCTTGGCTGAACCTCCGCCAGCTTGGGGAGCATCATAAGAACCGCCGTCACCGCTTTCCTGCGCAACAATGCCCCGAGGCGCGGAAAGAACCATCCCGGCGGAAGGTTTGCGCAAGCGGATGCGAAGGTCGCCGCGCGAATACTCAAATTCCTCGAGATTGTGCTCCGTCATGAACTGAAGGAGCTGCTCGATCTGGTGTATCTCCGGGCTGGCAAACGCCGAGTCCGACTTCGTAGTCTTTTTGCGTTTCATGCCTGTTTTAGAGCTCGATGAAATCCCGCGGAACGCGGGTCAGTACTTCGGTTCTGTCAGCGTGCACGGCCACATCATCTTCGATGCGAATTCCCCCGACGCCTTTCGCGTACACGCCAGGTTCAATAGTGATGACGTTTCCGGGTTCTAGGCGCGTCTTCTGCCCCTTTGCTACCCGGGGATCCTCATGTACTTCCAGCCCAAGACCGTGGCCGGTGCTATGCACAAAGAGGTGATCGAGACGATAGTCCGTCAAAACCTGCCTTGCGGCTGTATCCACATCACCACAGGTTGCGCCGCTACGAACCGCAGCAATGGCAGCCGTTTGCGCTTCCAAGACTGCCTTGTACCAGGTCCGGATACGCCCCGGGGCTCGCCCCAAGAAAACCGTGCGGGTGATATCGCTACAATAGTAGCCGAGGATAACACCGAGGTCCAGCACGACCAACTCATTTTTCCTCAAGCGCTTGGCCGTGGGACGCGCATGCGGAAGCGCCGCGCGAGAGCCGAATGCAGCAATCGTTTCGAAAGCTGGTCCGGAGGCGCCCTTTTTTCTCATTTGATACTCGATTTCGGCCGCCACCTCAAATTCACGGATTCCCGGCTTCAGCAAACCGATTGCGTGTTGAACCACTTCGCCTGCCAATAGGGCTGCCTTGCGCATTTGCGCGAGCTCTGACGGATCTTTGCGCATCCGGAGAGTTTCCACCTTGCCGGGAGCTGAAATCCAGCGCAAGCGCGCCCCTGCGAACTTTCGAACCCTTCCGAGTTGAGCAATCGTCAATTGGGTGGGGTCAAATCCCACGCGCCGTATCGGTGCAGTCTTCAAGAACTGCCCGATGGATTCGAACAGGGAACCTTTCTGCAGGACAATCCGCACTCCGGATGTCTCTTCTCCTGCCTGGACGGTGAACCGTCCGTCCGTAACCAAAGCGGATCCCTTCTGCGAGACTAGGAGGGCGCCGGATTCCCCTGTGAATCCGGTCAGGTAAAACCAATTGGCCGGATGAGTGACCAGCAGGCAATCGAGCTTCGCTTGTGGGAGCAATCTGGCCAAGGCACGGCGGCGAGCTGAAAACGGTGTGGTCATAAATGAAACGAGGAGACTGGAGTCTCCTCGTTTCGGTCCTTTGAAGGAAGATGGCCTCCGAGATTATCCGGGGATAATTCGCGGAGTCAGGAAGAACAGCAGTTCCTGGGATTGTGTGGTCACGCTGGTGCGCTTGAAAAGATTCCCGATCAGCGGCAAGCTGCCGACGATGGGTACCTGCTGGATATCGACGCGCTGCGAAGAGATGATGATGCCGCCGATTACGACGGTGCCGCCATCGGCAACGGTGACCTTGGTCTCGGCCGATTCTGTATCGAGAGCCGGGATACCCTGGACGCGAGGAATACCGGTGTCGATCTGCGTGTTCTCCACCAGTACATCCATGAAGATGGTGCCCTCCGCGGTAATTTGCGGGGTGACCTCGAGTTTCAGCACGGCATCAATGAACTGAACCGAAATCGTGTTGTTGATGGTCGTCTGAATCGGGATCTTAGTACCCTGCTTCACCGTCGCCTTTTCGTTGTTCTGCGTGATGACCTTGGGCTTCGAGAGTAACTTGCCAACGCCCTTGGATTCCGCAGCCGTAATGAAGAAGTCTAATGCGAAATTCGAGGAGCGGAAAGAGTAGCCAAAACCACTCGTAGGAGCGCCCGCCGGGAAATTGGTGTTCAGCGGAAGTCCGTTGGTAATGCCGTTGCCAGTAGTCTGAGTACCGGTAGAAATGAGCGGCGGATTCAACGTGGTAGGCGGATTCTGACCGCTGGCGCCGACTTGAGGCGTGCCGCCGAAGAGTGAACGACCTCCATTGGTCTGGCCTGCAAAACCGAGTTGCGTGCCGATGTCCTGCGCAAAAGAGCGGGACGCGGAAACGACGCGAGCTTCGATTTCGACCTGCTGGGACTTGCGGTCCAGGTTGCGGATCAGGTTATCGATGTTGGGAATGACCGAAGGAATGTCGCGAATAATGAGCTGGTTCGAACGGTCATCAAACAAAATATCGCCGCGGGTGCTGAGAAACTTCTTCAGGATCGGGGCCAGCGCAGATGCCTTGGCATAGCTCAGGACGCGTGGAACTGTAACGGGAGCGATGGCCTCCGCTTGCGCCTTTTCGAGATCCCGGGTTGATTCCGCTTCGCTCTTCAGAGTGGCGCGAGTGGCGATGCGCAACACATTTCCGTTGAGCTGCTTGTCCAGGCTGTTGTTCTGCAAAACGATGTCGAGCGCCTGATCCCACGGCACTTCATCGAGAACGATCGTCAGGGTGCCCTTGACTGCGGGGTCCAGCACGACGTTCAATCCACTGATTTCGTGGATGAGACGGAAAAAGTCACGCAGGTCAACGTCTTTGAGGTTCACGGAGATGGGTTCCCCGGTGTATTTCGGGGAGGAAGCCGCAGGCACGGGGGCCGGGTTCGACGATTGGCCCTGCGAAGCCGAAGTGGCCAGCATGGTTGCGGCAGTAGTGGCTTGCTGTACAGCCTGCTGAGAGGCTTGCTGTGTACCACCATCCGGACGAGCCGGCTCATTCTTCCCGCTGAACGATGCCAATACGACTGAGGGCTGGGTCAGTTCGCTGGGCAAAGCGAAGCGAGGAGCTGGAACCTGCGATTTGTTCGGAGAATGGGCCACGGCCAAACGCGGCGTTGCTGCCGTGTACTGAAATTCCTGATGAGCCGTCTCGACGGGCAGGGCGGCGGCCGAAGATTCCTTCGCCAGAACGTCCACTGGCGCAGCAGTCTGGGCGTCGAAGTAGATCACTACAGAGCCGGCGTCCCGCGAAAGCTGATAGGGAGTCGCACTCGTCAAATCGATGACCACGCGTGCAACATCCGGACGATATTGTCCGATGCGAACGCCGCGCACAGGAGCCGCGACACCCGGGATGGCCGTCTTTTGGACGGCTAGCCGAGCGCCCGCAAAATCCAGCACGAGGCGATCCGGGTTCTGCATCCGGACAGCGTGGACGTCGAGACGTCCCTCGCCTTCCACCCGCACCGCTGCGCGTTGCGCAGCTTGCGTGATGGCAACGCTGGAGATCACCGACGCGGTCGCAGTTGCGCCGGAGGATTCCTGCGCTTGAGCAAGCACAGGGCTCGTGGCCAAGGCCATACTCGCTAGGATCAGGCAGCCATGCCGAAGGGCCGGCCAATTCGTCTTCATTGCTGTTCTCCTGCACTCGGATAAATTCGCTTGTTCACTTGGCGTTCCATGGGCTTGCCGAAGGCATCTTTGCCCTCTTCATGGAAAGACACACCATCCATCGAAATCTTTTCCACACTGCCGTCGTAAAGATGATCCCCCTCGCGGAGGAAATACGTGCGCGCCTGGGGATTCGAAACCACGGCGATCATTCCGTTAGGCGACTTCACGATGCCGTCGAGCCGCAGGGTGCTGACCTGCAGACCTGCTTTGCCCGGAGGAAGCTTGGCGATGGCGTTAGCCTGTGCCTTCTGGCGGCTGACCAAAGACTCAAAAGGATCTCTGCGAGCCTGCTTCATCTCGCTATCGGCAGGCGCGGGTGCAGCAGGAGAAGCATCCGCCTTTACCTTTTTGACCGCCGGTTTCGCCGGGGACTTGACGACCGGCTTGGCCGCTGGTTTGGCAGCTTGCGCTGTGGGCTTGGTCGCGGCCGCAGGTGCCGGTTTAGAAGCTTGACTCGCCGGCGCCCCGGCGCCCGACAGTGCGGACTTCACGCTGTTGGGTGTCGAAGGGCTGACCTGCGCGAGCACGCCGGGTGCGGCTGCCGCGATGATGATCCCTAGTCCGAGAGTTATCGCTGAACGCATAGTTCGCTCATTCCCGCTCAGTGTTTTCCAGCCGCGGCGGCCTGGGGCTTTGCTCCAGCAGCGGGAGCCGCACCAGTGTCAGCGGGCTTGGTGAAAAACGTTGTTGCCGTGAAAACAGCCGAAACTGTGGTGCCTGGACGCGTGGGATACTTGGTGCCCTTCGGCTTATCCGGATCGTCAAAGACCAGATCGCCCACATTGATAATCCGGGACAACCGTCCCAGCCGCCCAAAAAAGTCGAGGATGTTGAAATAGGGCCCGTCGGCCTGCACTTCGAATGGCATTTCGTAGTGATATTCGCGGGGGACGATCGCCTGCGCCGTCAATTTCCGGAGCTGCACGTTGGAAGCGCTCGCCGCGCCTTGCAGTAGGCGGATAAATTCATCCACTTCCTTCTCTTCCGGGACGATGGTTTTCAGCGTGTCCAGTTGCTTGGACAAGGCATCCATCTGTTGCTTGAGTTCCCCGTAGCGCTGCTTGTAGACCTGAAGTTGCGTCACTTCCTGATTCAATTTAGTGCGTTGCTGAACCGCTTTGTCCACTTCATCGCGCTCCCGCGCAATCGGCGATCCCGGCACATAGACGCCGACCAGGACCAGCACCACGGCGACGGCCGCCGCTACCAGCGCTTGCATGATCACGGACATATCTCGGAACGGATTAGCCATGGCGCCCCCTTACCCTTTCTTCCCCGGCGCCGCAGGAGCTGCGGGCGGAGCCGTGGAGCTGGCTGGACGCGCCTGCGCTATCGGTGGCGGAGTAATTTCAGCGGTAATCGAAAACGTAAAGGTTTGCACGGAAAGATTCTTGTCGTCCTGCTTGGCTTCCTTGATTTCCACCTTCTGGAAATATCCGGAACGCTTGAGAGCGGTGATGAAATTGGCCACAGCGTTGATGGAGGCAGACGCGCCATCAATCGAGAGGCTGTTCCCATGGCGAGTCATTTCGGTAAGCCACAGGTTTTCGGTGCGCGAAACCGTATTCGCAACCATGTCGAGAAGTTCCTGGCCACCCGTGCGATCACGTTGCAGCTGTTCGATGGTGGAGACTCGCTGCATCAAGATGGTCTTCTGCTTTTCGAACGCTTCCACCTGCAGCTTGGTTTGCTCCAGATCCGCCTTCTGGGCCTGTAACGCCTTGATGCGGCCGTTCTCTTCATTCAGCTGTTTTTGCCAGGTGTAGTAAAAGAACCCGAGAACCAGGGCGCCAAGGACCAGGCCCGCGCCGATGAACACCACCGGCAATGCTGCTCCGGTATCTACGGGGCGGCGTGCGGACTTCGGTCGAACTTGTCCAAGAAGGTTTATTCGAATCATGGCTAGTCAAAGCTCCTCAGCGCCAGACCAACGGCAATGGCAAGCCGCGGGGCCATCTCGCGGATCTGGTCATCGCTGTGCCGGCTGGGATTGATGAGCACTTTGCGGAACGGATTCAATTCTTCGACGGGCATCGCAAATTCCTCACGTAGCAGGTCCACCAGGCCCGGAACGCGCGCCGTGCCCCCCGCCACCACAATTCGCTGGATACTCTCACCGCTGGCAGTCGCCCGGAAGAAGTCAAAAGTCTTCTGAATTTCCAGGGTAAGAATGTCGGAGACGCTGCGCAGAATCTGCTGCTTCTGCTCGTCGGTCACGCTGGGAAGCGAATCCCCGCGCTTCAGGCGCTCCGCATCTTCAAAGCTCAGGTCCAATTCCTTTTGCAGCGCATCGGTGTACTGATTTCCGCCAACGCTGACGTCGCGGGTAAACAGCGGCACGCCGCCCCGGACGATATTAATGTTCATAACGCTGGCACCGATGTTCAGCAGGGCAACCGTCTGCCCAGCGTCGGGCTCGTAATTCACTTCGAAGCAGTTCTGCAATCCGAAAGCGTCGATATCGACAACCACGGGGGTCTTGCCCGCCTGCGCCAGGACGTTCGTGTGATTCAGAATCTTGTCCTTCTTGACGGCTACGAGCAGGACGTCCATCTGCGCGTCCATCGATTCCAGAAGCTGGTAGCTAAGGTTTACGTCGGCAATGTCGAAGGGAATGTGCTGGCTGGCTTCGGAAGGAATGCGATCATAGAGTTCATCTTCGGTCATCAGAGGCAGCGGTACGCGCTTGACAATCACAGAGTGTCCTGAAACCGAAGTGGCTACGTTCTTGGTCTTGATTTTCTGTGCGTCGAAAATCTTGCTAATGGCGTTGGCTACCTGCGGTGCGTCCATGATTGCGCCATCCACCACGGTGTCCTGCGCCAACGTTTCCATGCCGAAGCTCACGAGCTCGTAGCCCGCCTTCGTCGATTTCAGCTCGACCGCTTTAATGGAACTGGACCCGATGTCCAATCCCACGAGTTGCCGGCTTTTTTTGCCCAATCCCAACATATCGCGGCCCCTTTTCTAGCAAACGTCCCTGTCGCCCACGCCAGCCTAACGGCGCCTTGACGTCGCCTGGCTCATCTTGCGTTCCATCCAACGGTCCAGGATCGTTTTACGCAGTTTCCAACGATTTCCAAGTTTGAATGCGGGAATTTCGCCTTCGGTGATGTAACGGTACAGGGTATCCGGGGAGATGCCCAGATACTGAGACGCCTGTCGTACGTTCATCACTTCGCGCGATTCACTCACGAGGAACGCCACCCCGGCATTCGACTTCAAGCCTAAAAACAAATTCTTTCGTTGCACCCGACCTGCGCTGCGGATTGCCGGAGGGTGCGGCCCGTGGGAGCTTTATGACATTTTAGCATTCAGACCGTCAAGGGAATCTATAGGGCTGTTGCCCTATGAATACGGGTAGTTCTAGGCAGTTTGGGGGGTATTGTGGGGTAGTACCATAAGTAATTGTGGAGCATCCCTAATACTACCACTATTAGTTGTACTTTTTCGCTTGGTACGCCCTGTCCGCAGGGACGGTTATCAGTTGATGGCACTCTCTCATTTCCGCCCTACAGTTGTAAGCTTTTCCAGAGCGAATGAATTTTTGCCTTGGTGGCATCATCCATCAGGATCTCATCCGGCCAGGGCCTGGTAAATCCTTCTGTCTCCCACTTGCGAGTGGCATCAATTCCCATCTTTGAGCCGAAATCCTGCATACGCGCGGCGTGATCCAGCGTGTCGACAGGGCCAAGGCTGAATTGTACGTCGCGTTCGGGGTCCATCGCGCAGAGCGCCTTCCACACGACTTCGCCATAGTTGTGGATATCCACGTCGTGGTCCACGACAACAAGGACTTTCGTGAACATCGCCTGACCAAGAGACCAAATGGCGTTCATGATCTTGCGCGCGTGGCCGGGATAGGACTTTCGAATGGCCACAATCATCAAATTATGAAAAATGCCTTCCGCAGGCATGGCCACATCGACGATTTCCGAATATTGCATTTTCATCACCGGAAGAAACACGCGCTCTACAGCGTGGCCCATGTAGAAGTCTTCCTGCGGCGGTGGACCGACGACCGTCGTTAGATAGATCGGGTCTTTGCGGTGGGTGACACACTCGACGTGAAACACCGGATACTCCCCTTCTAGGGAATAAAACCCGGTGTGATCTCCAAAAGGTCCTTCGGTGCGCATCTCGTCTAAATTGGAATAGCCTTCGAGAACGATTTCCGCGTTGGCAGGAACCTCCAGGTCATTCGTCTCGCAGGGGACCATTTCCACCGGTTCGCGACGCAAGAATCCCGCAAACATCATTTCGTCGAGGTCGGGCGGAATAGGAAGCATGCCCGCGAGCGCGGTTGCCGGATCGGCACCGATCGCAACCGCTACCGGGATGCGGCCATCCGGGTTCGCAGCACGCGCGCGGCGAAAATGTTCGGCCCCATGCTTCTGCGTCTGCCAGTGCATGCCGGCAGTGCGCTCGTCATACACCTGCATGCGGTACATGCCCACGTTGCGCTTGCCCGTTTCCGGGTTTTTCGTGAAGACCAGTGGGAAGGTGATGAAGCGGCCGCCATCCTGGGGCCAGCACTTCAAAATTGGAAAATCGAAGAGGTTGACGTCCTTTCCCTGGTGAATGACTTCCTTGCAGGCTCCGATTTTCACACTCTTTGGAAAAAATGAACCCAATTCTGCGAGCTTCGGCAGCATTTTAATCTTGTCGAACAATCCTTGCGGGGATTCCATGGCCAAAAACCCGCGGATGCGGGCGGCTACATCGTCGAGCTTGCCGACTTCGAATGCCAATTCCATCCGCCTCACGCTGCCAAAGGTATTGACAAGCAGGGGAACGCGTGAGCCTCTGGGCTTTTCAAACAAAAGGGCGGGGCCGACACTTTCAGCCGCGCGGTTTTTGTCGCGCGCTACGCGCTGGGTCACTTCGGTAATTTCGAGGATAGGATCCACTTCGGCGCGAATGCGCTTCAGCTCTCCCTCTTTCTCGAGCGTCCTTACGAAGTCTCTTAAGTCTCGATATGCCACTCTATGGCCTCCGCGTGACAGGTGCGGGAAGACTTCCCCGCCATCGTTTAGGAAGGGCCACTCTAACATGGCTGAGGCTGTAGATAGCTCCTCGGCGGCGGCCTGGGCCACGCTACCCGGAGGAAACTCATCTTGCATTGCAGGAATGTGAAGTGCCGACGTTGCGTTTTCAGTTTCCGCCCTTCACTGACTGCTCTTCTTCGGGCGGTAGTTGGGGCACTTGCAACCGGGATAATTGCAGTCGCTCGGGAGATCGGGTGGCTTCACTTTGACGTACACGCGGGCGTGGATGCTTTTGGAGTGACCGCATTTGCAAGGGAGCATTTGATTGCTTTTCATAAATCCCTCGGCTCAAGACTGATTCGAATTGCGACTCGCAGCAGCTCTTTCCTCTGCCGGTTGGTACCCAGAATGGTACTCTCACATTCGGCCATGCCGCCAACAAAAGTAGTCGGTCTCCGCTACAGCTCATCCGGTTGCCTGGGCGGTCTCGGTCGCAGTTTTCTATCGCACTATCACACGGAGAAGTTTCAGGTTGATACAAAACGTCTCACTATGAGCGTCTTGTTGGGAAGTATCCTGTTGCGTCCCTTCGACCGCAGTTTGCGTCAGTCCTAATCGCTGCTTAGCAAAAGACTTATTGGCATCGCAGTAGTGGCCGCTCGTTCCAAGCAGCGTGGCGATTTGGCCACACGATTGCACTCTATTCGATGGCACCGAAGCGATCGTTCGCACACAGCGCATGTGCGCGTTCCTCGAAAAACCCTGCGAACAGAGTATCTGAATTGCGGGGACAATCGGCCTGGCCAGCTAGAGAAAGAACTTCCAGAGCCAAAACAGTTGGTGGATCCATCCGCCAGTTCTGTTCCGGCTCAGCAAGAAAACATGCTGAATATGCTCCACATTATTCGCCTCGATTACCTGTCTTGCATTTTGACTGTGCTCGCCACCGTGCTGATTGGCAAGAAGCTTTGGCAGGGATGGGTCGTCGCGGGAATCAATAGCGCGGTGGTCTGCGTTATCGGCATACGCACGGCGCAGTTCGGCTTCGTACCGGCCAACCTTCTTTGTATCGCGTTGTACACCAGCAACCTGTTCAACTGGCGCTTCCGATCGCAGCCCGCAAACGGAACGCAGGACGCGACCACAGAACTTTAGGGTTCTTTCTCGGACGCTCTCTCCTCGGGCTTCGGCGAGGCAACCTCGGGCAACTTCTCCATCCTGCGAGCCCCTCTCGCCACTTCCGTCTGTCCCCTGATATGCTTAAAACATTGCCATGAACCGCGTTTATCTTGATTACAACGCTACGACGCCGGTCGAGCCTGAAGTGCTCGAAGCAATGCTGCCGTATTTCGGCGGGGAGTTTGGAAATGCGGCGTCCATCCACACGCCAGGGCAGCGTGCCAGGGCGGCGGTCGAAACGGCGCGCGAGCAAGTTGCGGCATTGATCGGCGCGCGTGCTCAAGAGATCGTTTTCACCAGTGGTGGCACCGAGTCTGACAATCACGCCATTTTCGGGATTTTGGCGCAGCCAATCCTGGCTGCTCGATCTGGAGAAATCGGCAAGCATGTCATCACCACCGCCATCGAGCACGAGGCGGTCCTGAATGCCTGCGAGGCGCTGGAAAAAGAAGGCGTGGCTATTTCTTATCTGAAGGTTGATCGCGAGGGGCGTATTGATCTGGAGGAATTGCGGCATTCGCTGCGGCCGGAAACCGTGCTGATTACAATGATGCATGCGAACAACGAGCTGGGCACACTGCAGCCGCTCGAAGAAGTGGGCCGCATCGCCGAGGAGTGTGAGATCTACTTCCACAGCGATGCGGTGCAGTCCGCTGGCAAAGTAACAATTGACGTGAACGAGCTGCAGGTCGATCTGCTTTCTCTCTCCGGCCACAAGTTCTACGCTCCCAAGGGCATCGGGGCTCTTTATATTCGTGGCGGGACCCGGCTGCGCCAGCTTCTCTACGGCGGGCATCATCAGCGCGGGTTTCGCCCCGGCACGGAAAACGTAGCTGGCATCGTGGGACTCGGCAAGGCCGCGGAAGTCGCGCATAAGTTACTCAAAGAAGACGCCAGGCGCGTCTCTGCCTTGCGTGACAAATTGCAGCAGGGTCTGTTGCAGCGCGTCCCGCAATCTCGCGTGAACGGTGGTGCTTCCCCACGCACGCCCAACACTACGAACATCATCTTTCCCGGCGTCGAAGGCGAAGCCTTGCTCATTGCACTGGATTTGAAGGGCCTCGCCTGCTCAACCGGCGCTGCGTGTTCCTCTGGCGCGGTGGAGCCCTCGCATGTTCTAACCGCTATCGGTTTGCCGCCGGAAGAAGCTCGCGCCAGCCTACGCTTCAGCCTCGGCCGGCACACCACCGAACCGGAAATCGAGTTTGCACTCCAAGTCGTACCCGCCGCCGTCGCCCAGCTACGCGAACTTTCTCCCACGTATCAGAAGTCTGCAGTTCATGGGTAGTGCGACGATCACTTCTGGCCTTGTAAAGCGTGTACCCTGCATGCATGGGCAAATTCCGCTAAACTGGTATGGTGAACATGGCCGCTACCACCCAATTCGACACACTCCCCGAGCGCTCTGAAATCCAGAGTGGACTCGTCGCTGTCGCGATGTCCGGCGGAGTGGATTCTTCTACTGTTCCCGCCTTGCTCCAGGAACAAGGGCGGCCGGTCGTCGGATTAACGATGCAGCTCTGGAACCAGCGCCGTTTGCCGGAACTACAGGGCGAGGGCCCCGCGCAACACCGTTGCTGCTCGCTCGACGATGTCTACGACGCAAAAGCCGTGGCGCAACACTTGAAGTTTCCGCACTACGTGGTGAATTTTGAAGCGCAATTTGAAGAACGCGTGGTGCGCCCGTTCGTCGAGCAGTACCTTTCAGGCCGCACGCCTATCGCGTGCACCAACTGCAACACCGACGTGAAGTTTGAACCACTGCTGCGCATGGCGCGTCAGATCGGGGCCGAGCGCCTCGCCACCGGCCACTACGCGCGCATTCGAAAGAACGAAGAAACTGGCCGATGGGAACTCTTGCGCGCGCGCGACGAGAGCAAGGATCAATCCTATTTCCTGTGGGGTTTATCACAGGAGCAGCTATCGCGCAGCGAATTTCCTCTCGGCGAACTGACCAAAGAGGAAGTTCGCGAGGTCGCCCGCCGCGCCCAGCTGCCCGTCGCGGAAAAGCCGGAGAGTATGGAGTTGTGCTTCGTGCCCAACGGCAATTACGTACAATTCATTCAGGCTTACTCCCGTGAAAGTGGAATTTCGTTGCAAGGCGGCTCAGGTGAAATCGTAACGGAGGCCGGCGAAGTTATCGGACGCCACAACGGCGTCCATGAGTTTACGGTCGGGCAACGCAAAGGCCTTGGCTTTGCAGTAGGCAAGCCGCTATACGTGCTTTCGATCGACCAGAAACAGAACCGTGTCGTGGTCGGTGACGACAGCGTTCTCCGCACAACGACCTTTGAAATCGATGATGTGAATTGGGTGTCGTGCGATAAGCCGGAAGCAGCCGTGTGCGCCAGCGTAAAAATCCGCCACAAACACGAGCCTGCGCCTGCAGTGATTGAGCCACTCGATGCGAAGCGCGTGCGTGTAACGTTTGATTCGCCCCAGCGCGCCATTACGCCGGGACAAGCGGCTGTTTTTTATGACGGAGATCGCGTCCTCGGCGGCGGCTGGATCTGCTAACGCGGATTAGATAAAAAGCTCTTCTTCCTGCTGTTCGCGCGGTTCATCGCCACGGGGACCATTCTTGCGCCGCGAACGCAAAAGATCGAGGCCCACCTTAATTCCCTGCACCAACGCCGAAGCCTTCTGGACCGGACGCCAAAAGCTGTGCTTGAACTTCATGCCCGCATCCTCAACCGCTTCCAGCGTCCCGGTCAGGATTCGGTCGGCATGCACGAGCTGGCCGCGCAGCCGATCCGTCGCATCCGTCAGCACGCGATCAACCTTTTGCGCCTGTCCGCGGGCCAGATAAACGATGTGCGATGCGTCCGATACCATTGTGGAGATCTTTGGCTGCGTATCGTCCAGAAGAATCTGCACACGTGTAAGGATGGGTCCGACGCGCGTCTGCAGATCGCCGACCAACCGATTGACGTTCTCCGACGTGCGCCGCATCTGAAAAAACAAAAGCGATAGCATCACGACTTGCACAACCAGAGCGATTGCCGCAATGATGCTGAAAAATTCGAGCCAGAATTGCATAGGCGCCCCACCCGCCCCACTTGGAAGCGGAACCCCGTGCTACAGCCCTACTGAGACCTTACGACTTTGATTCGCGCAAATAGGCTTCGCGCCCGGCTTCAACGGCTGCCGAGATGGAATCCTTTTTCCGCACCGCAACTTCCTTGCTCCGCTCGATCAATTCATCCGCGCGCTCACGCAATTCACGAGCTTTGCGCTGGGCAAAATCCTTGCCCTCATCGGCCTTCTTCGCAAGAAAATCGCGTGTGTCTTCGCCCGACTTTGGCGCGAAAAGAATCCCTACGAGAGCGCCCACTCCAAGCCCTACGAGGAAATACGTCACTTTGGAACCAACATTGTCAGCCATAGCAACCTCCAAAGAAACCGTAGCATAGCGCCAAGTCGGGTGCAATGCGGGCTAACCAGTATGCATTGCTTACAATGGTTAATGCCGCCTATCCGCCCCCGCCCGCGAGGTGCGCCAAAATCTTTTCGGCGTTCTTGCGCGATACCACGCCGCTCAGTTTCTCAACGCCAGCACGACGAATATTGGCAACACTTCCAAACTCTTTCAAGAGTTTTTGCGCGGTCAAGGGCCCGACGCCTGGAATATCGTTCAGCGCCGTTTCTGTCTGCCGCTTCCCACGACGCTGCCGATGGAAGCTAACCGCGAATCGATGGGTTTCGTCGCGGATTTGCTGAATTAGGTGAAGCACCGGCGAGTGCCGCTCCAAAACGATAGGTTCATCCTCCTGGCCGAGAACATAGAGAATTTCCTCTTTTTTCGCGATGCTGGCCAGCGGCTGATTGATGATCTGCAGCGAGTCAAGGGCCTGTGCCGCAGCGTGCAATTGGCCGATGCCTCCATCGATTAGGATTAGCCCGGGTAATTCCTTCTTCTCTTCCAGTACCCGCCGATACCGGCGCGTGACCGCTTCCCGCATGCTGGCAAAATCGTCGTTTTGCATTAGAGAATTCCCGTTCGCGTTCTCATCACCCCGAATAATAAATTTGCGATAGTCCGATTTTTTCATCCGACCGTTTTCCCAAACCACCATCGAGGCGACCGTGTCCGTTCCTTGGATGTGCGAAATATCAAAGCTCTCGATGCGCTTCGGCTCTTCCGCCAGGTTCAGCGTGATCTGCAATGCCTCGCCAATAGCTTTCGAACTCGGCTTCAGCACACGGAATCGCTGTTCGAACGAATGCCTAGCGTTATTTTCGACCAGGTCCAGAAAAGCCCGTTTGCTGCCGCGCTGGGGGGTAAGGATTTCCACCTTGTGCCCCGCGCGTTCCGTGAGCATCTCTTCCAGCAGCTCGCGGTCCTCGAAATCCGCGGAGACGTGGATCGCTTTCGGCAGATACTCCGCTTCCAGATAGAGCTGCTTCAAAAGAGAAGTCACAAATTCCTGCGCGTCAAACTCCTCAAGATCCTCCCAATAGAATTCCCGGCGATCGACGACGCGGCCTCCCCGCAAATGAAAAAGATTCGCGGCTACCAGTGGTGGCTCGGCATAAAAAGCAAGCACGTCGGTGTCATCGCCCTGCGCGGAAGCGATGCGTTGCCGCTCTTCGATATCTTCCAGGGTGCGAAGCAAGTCGCGAAAAGCTGCGGCCTGCTCGAACAGCTCCTTTTCCGCAGCGGTGGACATCCGCTGTTCCAAACTTCGAATCAAATCGTGGCGTCGGCCTTCCAGAAACAGCCGCGCATCGTGGGCAGCTTCCGCATAACGATCGTCGGTCGTCAAACCCGCGACGCACGGCCCAAGGCACCTCTTAATGTAGTACTGCAGACACGGCCGAGGGTGGCTGCGCGTCAAGTCCACCGTGCAGGAAGGAACCAGAAAGCGCTTGTGAATGAAATGAAGAATACGCCGGGCAAGACTGGCCGGAAAATACGGGCCGAAATAGAGCGATCCATCCTTCTTGATGCGGCGAGTGAAATAAACGCGCGGATATTTCTCTCCCGCGGTGAACTTGATGTATGGATAGGTTTTATCGTCGCGGAGAACCACGTTGAACTTGGGGCGGTACTGCTTGATTAGGTTGTGTTCCAGCGCCAGCGCTTCGCGCTCATTGTCGACAACGATGGTTTCCAAATCGGCAATCTCGCGGGCCAGCGAACCGGTCTTGGCGTCGATCCAGCGCGATTCCAGGAAATAAGAGCGCACGCGGCTGCGCAGGTTGCGGGCCTTGCCCACATAGAGCACCGTGCCGCCAGCGTCTTTGAAAAGGTAGACACCTGGCGTTTCCGGGAGCTGAGCGGCTTTTTCGCGGGGTTCCATGAGAGCGTTGCGCGGAACACTTCAATCGCCAGACAACTTCCATCATACTAGAGGGAATCGGAGAACAGGGAGAGCCTCCGTTTAGGTATGAGATTCACCAAACCAATTCTCATCTTCGTGATCGCTTCACTGTTTTTTGCGTACTTCCAGGCCCGCGCACAGAATCCTCCCGGGGATTCCGCGTCGAAGCCCGCGGACCAACAAGATGCTCCTCCGCCAAAAGCTCCTGTCAAGCCGAACAAGGACAACGCTACCCAGAATGCGCCCGACCAGCCAACCTGGGATCCCTTACGAGCCGAAAAAGACCTGGAGGTCGGGCAATACTACATGCATAAAGGCGATGTGGACGCGGCGATTGATCGCTTCCAAGACGCCACACTGGCTAAACCGGGTTACGCCATTCCCTTTCGGTTCCTGGGTGAAGCCCAGGAAAAAAAGGGGTTGAAGAAGCAGGCTATCAAATCATATCAGCGCTACCTTGATCTCTATCCCCACGCGGAAGATGGCGACAAAATCAGGAAGAAAATCGAAAAACTCTACAAGGAAGTCGCAAAAGAAAAAGAGAAGAGGTAATTTTGAAGCAGGTTCCGCAGGGCTAGCGCGCCAGGCGGTCGAGGACTCGCCGGGCGCGTTCGAATTGCGTGAAGCGCTTTTCTTCTTCACGAAATTCTTTCGAATGCGAAACCAGGCTGCATCCGGAGCGGCGCGTCGGATGTTTCACATGCAGCAGCTCGTGAAACAGGACATATTCCACCGCAAATTGCGGTACTCCCGGCCGGTCCATGCGGCGGTTCAATAGAATTTGATTCGGCCCGGGATCATAGCAGCCGAATTGCCGCCGCCAGTTTTTCACGCTCCAGCCAATGTGCGGCCGCTGCAAGTTTCCGCCAAAATAGTCCGCATTCAAATGATCGAAAAGTTTTTCGAGATCGAAATGCTCTCCGCGAGGATTTGTTGCCGCTAACCGCACACGCCCGCGGCGCATGCGGTTCATGCGCGTGCGAGTGCGGTCGCTCCGTGCATATTCCAGATATGGTTCGACGAGAGCGCGTGGGGCCTTGCGGCGGTAGACCCGTGCAAGCAGTAGTGCCGCCGCTCCCTCCAGCACGGTGCCAGAAGCGCGCCGCAAGAGATCGGAGAAGCGCACGTACACGACCTCCTCGCGCCGTCGAATGGTCAGCACCAGGCTGGAGTACGGGTAGAACTCGACGCGGAACCGCGGAGGCCGTCCCTCACAACCGAGCCGTGTAAAAACGCGCTGAAAGAGCGACCCACCTCCTGGCACCAGAGAACTCTTTTGGCCTCCCCGCTCCATCGTTTTCGCCTCTTCACTCAAGGGCTAATTTTTTCTCCGCACGGGTGGAGGCGCGACTTTTTTCTTGGCTTTTTCTGCTTCGTTCATGGCGTCTCGCGTGCCCTCGATTGCGTCGTCAAGATTTTCCTTGTAGATATCGATCTCCGCGCCTCCCGCGGCCAGCTTCTCCAGGATGACCAGGAATTCCTTGGTCCGCGTGGCCATCAGGTCGACTCCCACACGGATATTGTCCTGCTTTTCGATGCCCAGCTGGATCAGGTCCGCCGCGTCGTCCACGCAGCCGACATAAGCGTTCAGCATCGAATTCAGCATGTCCGCATGGCGGTTCGAGGAGGGGTGCTCCAGCTCGTACTGAAATTTCTTCAGCCGATCATCGGCAAACGTAAGAAATAGTTTTATGCGCTCGTTGACCGTTTCGGCGTCCCGAATTTTGTCCGCTTCGAGAGCTGAAAGATAATCCTTCTGCTGCTCAGTTCGCGCATGGGCAACGACTGGAAGTGCCAATACAAAAAAAACGAAAACGATCGAGGCTAATTTCATGGCTGCTTCTCCGGTTGTGGCAGGGGCGATTTCTGGTTCAGCGGACGGAGTGGAAAGAGCAATTTCAGCAGCTCGTCATCCATGGCCAACAGGTCCAGACGAACGAGTTCCAGCGGAGGCTGATAAGGTTCGGGCGCAATGAGCAGGCTTTCTTTGACTTCACGAATTCCCTTCCGCAGCTCAATCTCGAGATGCCGATAACCATTCGGCTGTTTTTCCGCATCGGGATGCTGTTTCTTCAACGAGTCGAATGCTGCACGAACATTGTCGCGATATTTTTCCAGCGTCAGGCCTACGATGCTACTATCGCCGGCCCTTTCTGCACGGCGTACCTCCGCAAATTGCGCCTCACCAAGCCGATTGAGCATTTTAGCCTTGTGAACTGCATTTGATTCTTTATCGAACTGGGCCTGCAAATCTTTCAGCTCTTGCCCTTTGGCGCAGAGAGGCAACACCAAAAGCAAAAACGCCAGGCCTCCCAATGTTCCCAAAGATCGCCCGTGGGCCTTCAATCCGTCACCTTTTTTGCTCCAGCATCCTTCTCAACACTTTGCTGCGCTGTTCTGCCTGCCATACCTGGTCTGGATTCTTATCCTGATTCAACTCGAGAAACTTTTGATAAGCCTCCAGCGCGGGCTTCGGCTGGTTCAGCTTATCGTAGCAAAGTGCGCGGATAAACCACGTGCCCGCGCTGGGTTGCTCCGCTTTTGCAATCTCATCCAGCGCAACCAGGGTAGCCGAATAGTTCCCGGCCAGATAAAACGTGGTGCTAAGATCCTTCCAGTAAACGAGGTTCTTGGCATCCAGACGCAACGCCACACGAAGCTCTTTTTCGGCATTGGCGAAATCGCGCTTCTGTATGTACGTCCGCCCAAGCCCACCGTGGAGTTCCGCATCGCCAGCAGCCAAAGCTACGGCCTGCCGCAGAGTGACGATGGCGTCGTCCCATTTTTTTTGGCCGATCTGGATGTCGGCGCGCAGCTTCAGCAATTCGAGCGAAGGCTTTCCGGTATCCGTGCGATTGAGTTCGGCGAACGCCGCGTCGAATTGGTTCTGCTCCAGGAGCAGGTGCACGAGACGCGCCCGAGCTACGGTGTCGGAAGGCTGTGCGGCAAGGTATTTCTGGTATGCCTCCACGGCATCCGGCTTTTTCTGGGAGTCGAGACTGCGCGCCAGGCCAAGCAACGTGCGCGGATCCTGCGGTTGGCGCTCCAGCGCGCTGCGGAACTTTGTTTCCGCATTGGCAGGACGGTTCAAAGCCAGATAGGTGTCTGCGAGATGCAACAGCGTGTCGAGATTCTGAGGGTCGAGCACCACGGCATTTTCAAATGCCGTCACCGCGGCACTCAGATTGCCACTGCGCTCCAGCGCGACTCCCAGGAGAAAGTGCGGACGGCTCTGCGCCGGAAGAAGCTCGGCCGCCTTAGTGAGCGGGGCTACTGCGGCGGCAGGATCCTTGTCGAGGAGAAGAATACCCAGGTCCAGATACGCCTCCGTCATTTTCGGATCAATGGAGAGAGTGCGTTCGTACTCGGCGCGCGCCTCGTCCGTTTTCTTCAGAGCTGTATACACGTAAGCAAGCTGAAAATGCGCGTAAGCAAAATCCGGTTGGTCGGCGATGACTTTCTGCAACGGTGAAATGGCCGCTTCGAAATCGTTTTTGTCGATGTCGCGCTGCGCTTCTCCAAGGAGGTCGTTCAGAGGATTTGCAATTTTCTGAGACCTGGATTGTCCGGCCGGCTTGGCTTTTGAGGAGTCCTGAGCATAAGCAATGGTTCGAACAGCGGGCACGGTCGCAAGAAATAGCGGCAAGACGAAAGACAGAACGATCATCCCGAAGCGTGCAGCAAATAAGCCAGCTTTGCGAACTACAGGATGCATCATGGTTCGCCCGGAGAATTCTTGGCTCCATTCGGAATTGTAGCTGAAGGGCCTGCCGGTTTCGATGCGCCGTTCGTTGTGCGCTTTGCCTGCCCGTTGCCGTTCAAAACCCGGGCGAGATAGCGCCCGGTGTGCGATTGCGTATTGCGCGCAACCTGTTCCGGCGTACCAGTGGCAATGATTTTTCCACCCTGGTCGCCGCCTTCCGGCCCCAGATCGATCACCCAGTCCGCGGATTTGATCACGTCGAGGTTGTGCTCGATGACCAGGAGCGACGCACCACCTTCCAATAGCTTTCGGAACGCGCTGAGTAGCTTGGCAATATCGTCGAAGTGCAATCCGGTGGTGGGTTCGTCCAGAATATAAAGAATGCCTTGGTTGTCCGTGCGCGTCAGGTGCGCCGCAAGCTTCAGGCGCTGCGCTTCTCCTCCGGAAAGCGTCGTGGCGGACTGCCCCAATCGCAGATAGCCTAGTCCGATTTCATTGAGGACCCGGAGTTTAGAAACGATCTTCGGCACGTTTACGAAGAAAGCTAGTGCTTCCCGCACCGTCAGTTGCAGCACATCATGAACATTTTTGCCGTGGTAGCGCACTTCCAACACACCACTTTTAAACCGCGTACCTCGGCACTCTTCGCAAATCAGCTCCACATCCGCCAGAAACTGCATTTCCACCGTAACCGTGCCATCGCCCTGGCAGGTTTCACACCGCCCGCCCGGAACATTGAACGAGAAATGACCCGCCGCGTAGCCGCGCCGCTTGGCATCCGGCGTATCCGCAAATACCTCGCGGATTGCGTCAAAAGCCTTCAGGTAGGTCGCCGGATTCGAACGCGGAGTGCGCCCAATTGGCGATTGGTCCACGATGATCACTTCGCGAATCTCACCGTCACCTTCAAGCCGGTCGCAGAATTCCTTGACGCTGCCGCCGATACGCTTGGCCGCCAGCGCTTTGTACAAAACATCGTGAACGAGCGTGGACTTTCCGGAACCGCTGACACCCGTGACTACCACAAGCGTGCCCAAGGGGATCATCACGTCCAGATCTTGCAGATTGTGCAAGCTCGCGCCAAACAGCCGCAGCACTTTCCCATTAGGCTTGTGCCGCACGTTGGGCACCGGAATCCGCAACTCACCACTCAGGTAGCGCCCCGTCAACGATTTGTGTTCGTCCAGCATCGCGTCGTACGAACCAGCAAAAAGCAATTTTCCGCCCAGCTCACCGGCGCCCGGCCCGAGATCGATCACGTAATCGGCCGCATGAATTGTATCGGGGTCGTGTTCCACGACGAGCACGGTGTTCCCCAGATCCCGCAGTGATTTCAAAATATCGATAAGCCGCTGCGTATCCCGCGGATGGAGCCCGATCGAGGGCTCGTCGAGCACGTACAGCGCGCCAACCAGATGAGAGCCGAGCGAAGTCGCCAGCTGGATCCGCTGCGACTCTCCGCCGGAAAGCGTAGAAGTCAAGCGATCCAACGTCAGGTAGTCAAGGCCGACTTCATCGAGGAATTGCAGTCGCATTCGAATCTCCTCGAGAATCTTGTCCGCGATTTTGAGCTGCGCGTCGGAGAGTTCCATCGTCGAGAAAAAGATACGCGCTTCCTTCACCGTGAACTTGCAAACTTCGGTGATCGATTTTCCCGACACGCGAACCGCGCGGGCTTCCGCGCGCAAGCGAGTGCCGCCGCAATCCGGGCACGTCGCATATCCGCGGAAGCGGCTGAGGAACACACGTACATGAAGTTTGTATTTCTTGCGCTCGAGCCAGGCGAAGAAACCCTTCACGCCTTGATAGCCGTTTTCCGGATCACCCTCCAGAATCAGCCGGCGCTGTTCCGCTGTGAGTTGCCGCCAGGGCACATTGGTCGGGATTCCACGTCCGCGTGCCCACTTTTTTGCGTCCTGAAAAAGGACGCGATAACGCGGTTTGGTCCACGGCTCGATAGCTCCGTCATCGAAAGACTTGCTGGGGTCTGGAACCACAAGGTTCAGGTCGAAGTCGATGGTGTTTCCGAATCCCTGACAGCGAGGGCAAGCACCGTAAGGATTATTGAACGAAAATAATCGCGGCTCCGGCTCCTGGTAAAGCATGCCGTCATTCTTGCATTCGAATCGCTCGTTGAAGGTTAGCCGCTCCGCGGAATTTCCCGAGCCATCCGCGACGAATTCAAGAATCGCTTCGCCCTGCCCCTCCCGATAGCAGATTTCGATCGAATCCACCAGCCGCGCGCGCGACTCCGGGTTGACCGCCAGCCGATCGACAAGCACATATACTGGTTTCGAAAAATCCACATCGAGCAACGTCTCAGGAGAAGAGAATTCGTGAATTCTCCCCTCCTGATAAAGCCGATTGAATCCGCGTTTTTGCAAATCGCTGAGCGCTTGGCGAAGAACCTCTGGAGCAGGAGCGGTGGCCTTCTTCGCGCCTCGTTTCGGACCAGTCGCAGCCGGCCCCCCGATTCGCAGCTGGTGCAGAACATAAAACCGGCGCCCCGGGGAGAGCTCCAGAATTCGCGTCGCAATTTCGTCCGGACTGTCCCTGCGAACCTGCGCACCGCACTTGATACAAAACGTCTGCCCGCACCGCGCAAACAGCAACCGCAGATAATCGTAAATTTCTGTGGCTGTCGCCACGGTCGACCGCGGATTCCGCGTGGAATTTTTTTGCCGGATCGCTACCGCCGGCGCGATCCCGGAGATTTCGTCCACGTCCGGCTTTTCCATACGCTCGAGAAATTGCCGCGCATACGCCGAGAGCGACTCCACGTAACGACGCTGCCCTTCCGCGTAAATCGTGTCGAAAGCGAGCGAAGATTTTCCAGAGCCGCTGACGCCGGTGACCACCGTGATTGCGTCATGCGGAATGTCCACGCTGATATTCTTGAGGTTATGCGCGCGGGCACCGCGGACGCGGATGGACTCCTGCTCCGGGCCTACATTCGTGGTTGTGCGGGTAATCTCTTTGGTCGCCAAGGGGAAGCCTAGACAGCGCGATTCATGAGCACTGCCTAAACTTCCAATTATACGGCTGTCGTCAAATCAGGGCAAACTTGAGGTCGCGCATCAAAATGGGAATGTCTGAGAAAAGCCGGCCTCAGAGCTCTTCGCTCAAAACGATCTGACCAATGCCACCCTCTACTTTCAGGCGAATTGTCGTGGGGGATTTTCCGTAAGCCTCGTTGGTATAAGAGCCGCCACTGTGCTTCAGTCCATGCACTTCGATGGAGCCTATTCCACCTGATGCTTCCGCGATCACGCCGACATTTTTCGGCAAACGGATGCTCGCCTGACCCACGCCACCCTCGATATCCGCGGTCAGATCGGTTCTGCGATCCCCCGTCAGATCGACATCGACCTGCCCCGCGCCGATATTCAAATCTAGGCGTGTCAAAGGCACATCCCGAAGATGAAGATTTCCCTGCCCCGCCCCCATATCGATTTTCAGTTCCAGCGGGATGTCCTTGCTGAAATGCAAGTTCCAATCGTTTTGCGAACGGCCCATGTGCACGGAGCGGGAGCCCTGCGTAATGTTGAGATTGCCGACGCCGCCGGTCACGCTGTAATCCACGCGAGGCTCGTCATACGAATCGGTATACGTAAAGTCCGTATCCATCACACGCATTGCCCCGCTGTTAATGGTCAATTGACCCGCGCCCATCTCCAGTTTTGCGTTGATCGATTTTGCATCCTTAAGCTCCACCGTTTGCGCAATATGCTTCGTCGCGGCAAAGGATTCATGCCTGCGCGGAAAACCGCGTCCATGCCATAAAAGAATGACGATGATCAGCACAAACGCCAGCGTGCCCAGGGTGGCACCGACGGAAACTCCAGCAGGTGCGTTAGGGTTCCGGCTTCTCCTCGCGTTGTCCCAAATCTTGCCGAGGCCGATCAGGATAAGGATGAGCGGCCAATACGTCCATAGAATGGGAACCGGGTCAAAAGCCGGGCGCCACGTGCGCAGCAGAAACAGAACGCCAACAGTGATAAGAATGATGGGAAAAACGAGAGAAACTCTTCTCGGATTGTCGTCCTGGGCCACCGCACACCTCCACTATCCTGTACTACGCATGTCGAAGGAAAATAGTTCACCCGCTGATGGAATACACTGTACAACAACGCAGGGGATAGTAAGAACTGCGCAGATCGACGAGCATCCGGCGCTGGCATAAACCGGTCCCAGCGACTACGCTCGAAACAGGTAAAGACCCACGGCAACGGGGGAGAGGAGTCAAATGATGCACGAATTCGAAAGAATTTTCTGGATCGTGCTGGATAGTGTGGGAATTGGCGAACTTCCCGATGCGGCCGACTATGGCGACGTCGGACGAAGCACTCTGGGGCACATCGCGGAATCCCGTCCCCTGAAAATCCCCAACCTGGTTCGGCTCGGACTCGCTAATATCGCGCCGCTGAAATTCCAGACTCCGGCGGCGGCTCCACTCGGGGCCTATGGAAAAGGAGCAACCCGCTCACCAGGAAAAGACACCACGACAGGACACTGGGAAATGGCAGGAGTATGGCTGGATCAAGCCTTTCCTGTTTACAAGAATGGATTCCCCAAGGAGTTGATCGAAGAGTTCGAAAAGGCGATTGGCAGAAAAACCATTGGGAATAAGCCGGCATCGGGAACGGAAATCATCAAGGAACTGGGTGAAGAGCACGTTCGGACTGGCAAACCCATCGTTTACACGTCAGGAGACAGCGTGTTTCAGATCGCCACGCATGAAGACATTGTTCCGATCGCTGAGCTCTATCGCATGTGTGAAATCGCCCGAAAACTGCTGGACGGCCCCCATCGCGTCGGAAGAGTAATTGCCCGGCCCTTCACCGGCACTCCGGGAAACTTCGTGCGCACCACGCGACGGCACGATTACGCCGTCGATCCGCCAAGACCCATGTTGATGGACGTCCTCGCCGAGTGCAGAGTGCGCGTCTTTGGCATCGGCAAAATTCACGACATCTACAATGGCCGCGGGGTCAACGAGTACGTCACCACGAAAGGCAACGTCGACGGCATGGAAAAGCTGACCGTAGCCGCCAGCGAGCGCACGAGCGGCCTGATTTTCTGCAACCTGGTGGATTTCGACATGCTGTATGGCCACCGCAAAGACGTTGAAGGATTTGCGAAATCGCTCGAAGAATTCGATCTCTGGGTGGCGGATTTCTTACCGTTGCTAAGTTTTTCCGACCTCCTGATGATCACCGCCGACCACGGCTGCGATCCCGATCCGCGCTGGCCGACTACCGACCACTCGCGCGAGTACGTTCCGATTCTCGCCTACTCGCCCGGCAGCGGGGCCGGAGCAAATCTTGGAGTCCGCTCTACCCTCGCGGACATGGGCGAGACCATCGCTGAAAATTTCGGCGGAACAATTCCGCACGGAAAGAGCTTTTTGGGCGAGATTCGTACCATTCCTATTCGTAGCGCTCCTTCAGATCCCACGGATCTCTCTGCATTCACACGCCGGAAATGAGTGGACCAGCGGATTAGCTCCATCACGACTTCCTTATGCGTGAGACCATACACTGGATACCTAGATCGCATGTTCATTGAGACGAGGGAGGATTGTGATGGATATGTTCAGGAAGGGTGGTGGACGTGACGAAGGTGCATTTGAAATGAAGCGTGGTGGCCCGGCGCTGACGTTTGCGGCCATCGCCGTCGGTGTTCTCGTTGTCGTGCTTCTGCTGGGAGTTTTTCTCCTCCGCGTGACGCGCATCGAGGCAGGACACGTGGGTGTGGAGATTAACCTTGCCGGCAAGCAGCGCGGAGCGTCGGAAATACCTGTGCGCACCGGCTGGGTTGTGTATTCGCCCTTGAGCACGCAGATTATTGAATTCCCCACCTACGTGCAGACGGTGAAATGGACTAAAGACACCAACGAAGGACATCCCATCAACGAAGAGATGGGCTTCAATTCCAAGGAAGGAATGGAAATCTTCGTGGACGTTTCGCTCTCGTATGCGATCGAGCCTTCGAAAGTGCCGGACTTCTACGTGAAATACCGCGTATCGGACATGGAGATGTTTACGCACGGAATTCTGCGCGACGTGGTACGCAACTCGCTGAACGAAGTAGCTTCCACGTATGTGGTGGAAGATATCTACGGCGAGAAAAAAGCGGAGTTTCTGGGCAAAGTCGAGACGAAAATCGAGCAGAAACTTTCGCCGGTGGGCGTGGGCGTGCAGCAATTCGGCTTTATCGGCGCGCCGCGCGTGCCGACGGTAATCGCCACGGCAATTACCGCGAAGGCCCAAGCGATTCAACAAGCGGAACGAGCTCGAAACGAACTGGCAACGACGCAGGCGGAAGCCGCAAAGAAAATCGCGGAGGCCGAGGGCGACGCCAGATCGCTTGTAACGCGCGCTCAGGGCGAAGCGGATGCCAATCGCATCCGGCAGAATTCGCTGACTCCGCAACTGTTGGAGTTACGGCGGATTGAAAACAATCGCGCGCTGATCGACAAGTGGAACGGCCAGTTGCCGACGGTGCAAACGGGACAGGGCGGCGGAATGATTCTGCAGCTGCCAAAGCCTCAGTAGCAGGCGACTCACACAACTGAAATACTAAAGGGCACGATGTAACGTACCCCGCATCGGCAAAACAGGAAAATCGTCAGTTACCGGTGGCCGTAGTGGGGGAGCCGGGGGCGTAGTAGCCGTTACGTGTGCGCGCGGTGAGTTTGCCACGGCCACGCGGAGGGATCACGTCCACGTTTACGGCACGGAAAGAGCCGTCGCGGCGCGCATTCGTAGGATAATAGGCGAGGATGTATTGATTGCGGATGTCGTGCGCCACTTGTTCGCAGATGCTGTGAACGTCGTCGACGCTTTCCGGGAAGTAAGCGACGCCGCCGGAGGCCGCCGCAATTTCCTGGAGAACCTTTTTGGCACGCTTGGCTTCTTTCTTGCCCTCACTGCTGAGGAGGCCGATGGTGTAGATCACCGTGTCGGTTTTCTGAATTTCGCGAAGCGTTTTTTCCAGTGAGTTGTGGCTGGCATTGTCTTCGCCGTCGGTGACTACGAGCAATACCTTCTTGTCCTTGGTGCCTTTTTTGAGATGATCCAGTGAGCCGATGATGGCATCGCGAAGCGCGGTGCTACCTCGGGAATCAATCCGCTCCAAAGCTTCCTTCAACTCCGGTATGCTGCTGGTGAAATCCTTATCCAGATCGAGATAGAAGTCGTCATTGAAATTGACGACGAACGCTTCGTCGCGCGGGTTGCTGGCTTGTACGAGCGTCAGAGCTGCTTCATTCACGCGTGGACGCTTCTCACGCATGCTACCGCTGTTATCAATGACCAGACCCATACTGACGGGGACGTCCTCGCGCTTGAAGACAGAAAGCTTTTGTTCAACCTTGTCCTCGAACACGCGAAAATTATCCTGCTTCAAGCCGTCCGCGAACCGTCCCCGGTCGTCGAGAACCGAAGTGTGAAGGACGACCAGATTAACATCCACCTTGATTCCGGCGCCCTGCTTGCCAGAGTTCGTCGCCGCGCCAGGAGGAGGCGGCGGTGGCGGCGGTCCGGGCAGGGGGATTTGTCCCAAGGCTGTGGTAGCCAGCAAAAATAGTGCGAAGAAAGGGAGAGAAAGTTTTCGCATGGCAGAAAATGCTCGAACCCGAAAGTTAGTGGCTGGGAGCGTAATATCCTGTCTTTGAATAGACGCTGAGGGGAGGAAGTCCCTTGGGTGCGCGCAATTTGATTTTGACCTTGCGCCAGCGCGCGTCATGAGCCTTGTTGCTTGGTCGATAGCCGAGGACATATTGATTTCGCAGCTCCATGCCGATTTTCGAAGCAATGTCCGGAAGCTCTTCCAGCTTTTCAACTCCAAAGACCCGGCCGCCCGTCATTTCCGTAACTTCGCTCAGAAGCGAGGGGCCGTTGAGCTCTTCCGTGGTGCGATTGCGAAGGCCGAGCGGATCGAATATGCCGATCGCATAGAGCTGGGTATCCGCTTCCTTCACCAACCGCTTGATATCGCTTTCGTTGTAGCGACTATGATTATCGCCTCCATCCGATAGGATGAGCAAGGCGCGTTTGGCGTTGTGTGCACCCCTCATCTCACTGAGGCCGAGATAAAGCGCGTCAAGCAGCGCGGTCCGGCCCTTGGGAGCCGTGAGCATCATCCGGCTCTGCAGATCTTCGACGCTGTTGGTGAACGAACTGGTCAGCTCCGCGCGCTCGTTGAAGCTGACCAGAAAGAATTCATCCTGTGGGTTGGCAGTCTTGAAGAACTGGATGGCGGCCTCGCGCGCTTTGCTTACTTTGTTGGACATGCTGCCGCTGAAATCAAAAATCACGCCGATGGAAATCGGCACGTCTTCGGCGGAGAAGGTAACCACTTCCTGCTCGACGTTATCCTCAAAGATGCGAAAGTTGTCGGGCTCCAGCCCGGTGACCAGGCGGTTGTAAGGGTCGGTGACGGTGACATTCACCAAGGCAAGGTCAACGTCCATCTTCATGAGCTGCCCGGGCTTGAAGGACATGCCGGGAGTATTCCTGCGGACGTCGTCCTTCCTGGCTCCATCTTGCTTTACAGCTTCCTTGGGTTTGTTTTCGTCGGAGAGGGATTGCGCGGCAGCGGGTGAAAGCGTATGGCAAGCGAACAGGCAAACAACCAGCACGATACGGAAGGAATAGATCAGAATACGAACTGACTCAGACCGTGACCTGAATACGGTAACCTGCTGATCGCATTTCACGGCACCCCCATCATCCTGGATCCCCAGGACGGCCGCGCGGTTGGGACTCCCGGGAATTCTATCACTCGTTTTCCCGAAAACAAGCGCAATTCGCGGATGTGCAAAATCGCACATATGGATACGCCGGCTGGAGCGAATGGCGTGTGATAGCATCGCCGCAGGGGAACTCCTCCATTGGGCTAAACCGGGGGAGTAAGTAAGTTATTCCCCGCGAGTGGGGTAAGAGACGAAATGAGTTTGGCGAAGGTCGTGGTGGTGATCCCAGCACGGTATGGTTCGACGCGCTTGCCGGGCAAGCCGCTGGCCTTGATTGGTGGGAAGCCCATGATTCAACGTGTGTTCGAGCGAGCCAGGCTGGCCCAGCGCGTGAACCAGGTAATTGTGGCCACCGATGATGAACGGATTGTGAAAGCAGTGGAAGCATTCGGCGGCGAAGTGCGCCTGACGCGTTCGGACCACCGCACGGGAACGGAACGCGTGGCGGAGGTGGCCGCGCACGTGGAAGGGGATGTCTTCGTAAACGTGCAAGGAGATGAGCCGTTGCTGGATCCGGCGGCGGTGGATACCGCGGTCACTTCCCTTCTGGAAGAGCCGCCTGCTTCGATTGCTACGGTGGCCACGCCGATCAAGACGCCGGCAGATATCATGGATCCGAACGTAGTGAAGACGGTGCTGGATTTCGAAGGCAATGCCATTTATTTTTCGCGCGCGCCGATTCCGTGGGTGCGGGACACGGGAAGCAAAGTGCTGGCGCGGCACTTGAAGCATCTCGGGCTGTATGTGTTCGACCGCGAAGCGCTTCTGGAATATCCGACACTGCCGCCAGGAGAACTGGAACGCATCGAGCAGTTGGAACAATTGAGGTGGCTGGAGAATGGCTGGAAGATCCGCGTAGCGGAAGTGGAGCACGACGCGGTAAGCGTGGACGTGCCGGAAGACGTGGCGCGTGTGGAGAAGTTGCTGCAAAAATAAAACCCGCCCAGCGGTGACTCCGCGGGGCGGGCTACTTCAGAAAAACTGCGAGCGAGTTGAATTCTAGGGCTGCTGCTGTGCCTGCAGCACTCCGGCGACAATACGAGTCGTGCTGGAATTGCTGTTATTGGTGAAGTAAGCCAATTGTGGGTTCACGAAGTAAATCACGAACTGGATCTGCGAAGAACCGTTCAGGCTGATGGGCATGGTATTTCGGAGTCCACTGGACCCCGATCCATCTCCTCCTGTGCCATCCCCGGCGAAAGCGATCTTGCCGGCGGTCGCGAGGTTGGTCACCGGTACGCCGTTTGTGAATTGAAAAATGTCCGAAGTGCCTGTCAGGAACAAATTGGAGATGGCGACCTGTCCGACGAGATCTTCTTCATCGACAAACTGGCCGTTCTGCTGAAAGCTCAAACCGCTCCAATTGAGCGCGTAAGGACCGGTAACGTTGCTGGTGGTGAAGGGGCCGCCGGATTGCGCGGCAAGGGTGCCATCGTCAACAGCGACAAGCGCGCCGCTTGAAACGGTCACTTCCTGAACTACGCCTTGGGTTGCCGAACTCAAATAGAAAATGAAGATCGACGGAGCGCTGGGAAACTGCGGGTCTGTGAAGCTGAAGGTTCCGCGACCGAAAGTGGGATCAAACGTGATGTTTGTGCTGGTCGTGGAATTTGTCTGGAAGAACTTGCCGGAATTGTTGGTGTCCTGGAGGACATCGGTGAGGGTAGACGAGCCGGCGGCAGTAAACCGGCCGATGCGCGTGATCCCGCCGCCCGCGGAAGACGAGCCGGCGGCGATAAACACAAAACCACCGTTGATAGCGTTCACATTGGCCGGAAGATTGCTTTGCGCAATGGCGTCGCCGGTTAGCATGGAACCGCTGGTGCCCGCGCTGATGAGTCTTACGCGTGTCGGACTCACGACATAGTACACGTAAGCTGCTCCGGCAATCTGCGCCAAGCCGCGCCCACAAAGCGTCGGTCCGGCGGCATTCGCGCCATCCGTGCCAAAACTCCCGGTAATCGCCCCACTGCTGAGAGCGAAGTTGTCATTCACATCCGTAAAGCCGGTGGTGATTACGCCGCCGCTGACTGTGTATTCGCCGATTAGAGATGCAGGAAATCCGCCCCCATCGAACCCGGAAAAGTCGAAAACGTAAGGACCCGCAACAGAAGTCATTGGGCTCGCGCACAGGGCCGTATTTTGTTGGATGAAATTTCCGCTGCCGGTCGAAGCCTGAGAGGAAGTCGAAGTCTCATCGATCAGCAGGCCACCGGAGACAGAAGTCAGGGTGATCCCGAAAGTGATGGAAGATGCAACACCATTTGCATTCAAATTTAGCGTGAGTGTCCCTCGACCATCTGCGCTTATCGTATAGCTGCCGCCGGTGATAGGGATCGCCAGGCTCGGGAGAGCGCCGGGTTGAGCTACATCCTCGACGCCACCCTTGATGCCACCTTGCCCGTCCGCAATGAAACTGCCGGTTCGCGCGAGGGGAGTGGCAGTGACCGCACCGTTGGCGAACACTTCGCCGTTGGTGACGAAAGCGTAGGTGCCGCTGAGACTGGCAAGGGTGAAGGTGCCGTTGGGGGGCGGCGGAGTGATGTTATTACCGGAGCCGCCACTGCAGGCGGCGCTCCAGAGAGCGGCAGCTGCCGCGAAGACCAGGGCCAGGCGTTTCATCGCGCACCCCGCAGTGCTTCGAGCTGGTCATGGGTCATCGCAGATGTGGGAAGAAGAGCAAAACCTTTCGAATTGCGGACGGCCACGGCTTGGGTGCCCTTTTGCACGATGCGCGCGGCGAAAAACGTCGTGTCGCCCAAAGACAGGTTTTCGCCAACGATTCGAACGGAATCGCCTGCGTTTAATGAGAGGTGGCTGGCCTGGAGTAGCTTGGCATTGCCGACATGCACGTCCATCTGTCCGGAAGCCGTCTGGAGCAACAGATGGGCTCCTATCGGGGGAGTGGCGGATGCGGCCTCAAACTTGACCACAGTACCGACCAGCGAACCTTCGCGGCTGACGTCGTAAGCTGCGGGTGGTCGGAGACCGGTTTGCACGGATTGTTGCGCTAGAGCGGAGAGGCCAAGCGCCAGCGCACAGAAGAGCAGAAGCGTAACCGATGTCATTCGAATAGTGGATTTCATTACCCTTCCCCACTTTCAAGAGTCGGAATCCTTCACCGCTGCGGGGACTAAACGGAAAAATCCTTCCGAAGCGCAAGGCAAAGGTTCACATCATTAGACGATGTATCCAGAAGCGATGGTTTCCCCTTCGAGCGTAATAGTTCCTGCGCTGCAATCCCTTTCCCGAACCATGAGGGTTCAAGGAATATTCCCCGCGAGAGGTAAACCCGTTCCCAGGAAAAAGGTTTCGATGATTCAGGCAGAGAAAATATGGATATTGTGGCGCGAAGACTTCGATTTGACAGTTTGGCGAGTTCCGACCATAATTGTATGTACGTCAATCCTGTGGAGGGCAGACAAGCCCGGCAAGGAACGCGGGCTCAAAGGATGGCGCCAAAATATATATTTGTAACCGGCGGAGTTGTTTCCTCACTCGGAAAAGGCGTAGCAGCCTCCTCGATAGGTTGTCTCCTCGAGAGTCGCGGCTTCAAAGTCACCCTGCAGAAATGCGATCCGTACCTGAACGTCGATCCGGGCACGATGAGCCCGTTTCAGCACGGCGAAGTGTTTGTGACCGAAGACGGAGCGGAGACGGACCTGGACCTGGGACATTATGAGCGCTTCACGCACGCCAAACTTTCCCGCGACAATAACTGGACGACGGGGCGCATCTACGAAACGATTCTGACGAAAGAACGGCGCGGAGATTACCTCGGAAAAACTGTGCAGGTGATCCCGCACGTGACGGACGAGATTAAGGCGACAATTCGAAAAGTCTCCGACGGCGTGGACGTAGTAATCGTAGAGATCGGCGGGACGGTCGGAGACATCGAATCTCTGCCCTTCCTCGAAGCCATCCGGCAGATGCGCCTGGAACTTGGCGCCGAGAATACTCTGTTCGTGCACGTAACGCTGGTGCCGTTTATCGCCGCGGCGGGCGAGTTGAAAACGAAGCCGACACAGCACAGCGTGAAGGAGATGTTGAGCATCGGGATTCAGCCGGACATTCTGCTTTGCCGGAGCGATCACCACATACCAGCGGAATTGAAGAAAAAGATTGCGCTCTTCTGCAACGTGGCGGAAGCGTGCGTGATTTCGATGGAAGACGTGGACACGATTTACGCGGTACCGGCGGAGCTGAGCAAGGAGGGTCTGGACGCGCAGATTTTGCGGCTGCTGAAGCTGGAGGCGTGGCCTTCGGACATGAAGCCCTGGGTGGATCTGGTCCAGCGGATGCATCATCCGGCGGGAGAAGCGCGGATTGCAGTGGTCGGAAAGTACGTGCAGCTCGAAGATGCGTATAAAAGTTTGCGAGAAGCTTTGTTGCACGGGGGGCTGGCGCACAGCCACAAAACGGTTCTGGAATGGATTGAGGCGGAAGAAATCGATTCGCCGGAGACGGCCGCGGCGCGGCTGCACGGCTACGATGGCATCCTAGTTCCGGGCGGATTTGGGAAGCGCGGCATCCAGGGGATGATTTACACGATTCAATATGCGCGCGAACACAAGGTGCCGTTCTTTGGGATTTGCCTGGGAATGCAGTGCGCGACGATTGAATACGCTCGGGACGTTGCAGGACTGAAGCAGGCGGACAGCACGGAGTTCGATCCGCAGACGCCGTATCGCGTGATTTATAAATTGCGAGAACTGCTTGGCGTGGATGAAATGGGCGGGACCATGCGGCTGGGTGCTTGGCCGTGCAAGCTGGAGCCGGGATCTTTTGCGCACAAAGCATACGGGAAACTGGAGATCAGTGAGCGGCACCGTCACCGGTACGAGTTCAACCGGGATCACGAAAAAGCGCTAGTTGCCGCGGGGTTGCGCATTACCGGGCGCACGCCGGACGAAAATTACGTCGAGATTGTCGAGGCGCCGGAGCATCCTTGGTTCCTCGGTTGCCAGTTCCACCCGGAATTCAAGTCGAAGCCGTTGGAGCCGCATCCGTTGTTCGCCGCGTTCATCGGCGCTGCGTTGGAACAAAGAAAACAAAAGACGCGGCCTGCGACAGCTCTAGCTGAGCCTACACACGCTCCCGCACTGCGCGCGGCGCCTCGAGCAACCGCATAGCCTATCTGATGATCGGTGTCGTTCAAGAATTGCGAGACTTTCCCGTTCGATGACACCGCAATCCGACGGCTTGGTTCTGCATTTATTCTGGTAGCGGGGCTAGTTTCCGATTTCCGCGTTAAATCAGGGCTTGAGAAACTACGAAGTCAGAAAACCTGGACCCCATGGCCGGTAGTCATCAGTAATTTGGGCCATCAATCGTTTCTCTACCCAAGCGGCCACCCAAACTATGAAAAGGAACACAATGGGATTTGGAGCGAGATAGGGCGCCAGCCGGTCGATTGCGACGATTATCCCAATGAGTGCCACTTGAAATGGAAGCGCAACTAAGACTGTCGCCCAAAGCCACGGTGACGTGAGTTCATCCTTTTCTTCCACATACAAGAGATGACCATAGCTGAGAATTGTCAGCAGGCCGACTTTGATTATGTACAGTCCCGTTCTGCTGGTGACGGGTCCCCATAGCAGATAGCTCACCAGTAGAATTGCGCTGACACCCCAGAAGAACCATCGTAAATAGTTCCGCCTCGACTCTCTTGCGGGGTCAGAGTCGTCTCCACTTTCACCGCCCAGCGTGATGATTCTTTCGATCTTCGCCTTTGGTTTGTTTTGCCAAGGCAGGAGACGCGTGAGTTTGCGTGGCGGTTCGTCAGGCGATGCACTTGCCTGGAAATGGTCGATGACCAAACTGAATATAACCATCTCAGCTACGAAGAACGACAAAATTCTATTCGCAAGGATGTATCCCGGACTCAGGGGGCCTTGTGCGTCCCACCAAAACAAGCCAGCTAGAAACACGATGTGCAGCGGTATCGTCGCTAGAACGCCCTTCCACAACCACAATCTTTTGAGATGCTGAAATTCTTCAACATAGATGAGGGCACCATAAGTGAGCACGGTGAGGCCGTAGGCGTGAAGTACGCGAAGCTCAACACTCTCTTGAAGATAAAAGCCACAGACCACCAAGAGCATGGAACCGACGCCATAGAAAACCCACTGCAGGCGTTCCTGCCTCTGCTCCTTTTCAAGATTGAGAGTTTCACTCGCAGAATCAGACGCCATTGCAGAGGAGTTTACACTGATGCCGCCTCTAAGTCCTAGTAAGTCCCTAATCGGAAACCTGGCCCCAACGTGTATTCTTCCGACGTTGCAAACCCAGCTCAGCCTGCGTAGCCTTAGAAGCTTGCTGTATATTTGACATCTCAAGATGACTCAGACACGTGAAATCGCGCTTGGATCGCTGCGCCTCGGCGGTGGGAATCCCCTATTTCTGATTGCGGGACCGTGCGTGATCGAGAGCGAAGCGCATGCGCTCATGATGGCGGAGAAGATTGCGAAAATTGCGGCGGATGTGAGCGTGCCTTACATTTTCAAGGCTTCGTATGACAAGGCCAACCGATCCTCGGTGAAGGCGTTTCGCGGGCCGGGGCCCGCGGAAGGTTTGCGGATTCTGGGCAAGATCAAATCAGAAATGAAGCTGCCGGTGCTGACGGACATTCATGATGCGTCGCAGGCCGCGGCGGCGGCGGAAGTATGCGACATTCTGCAGATCCCGGCGTTTCTGGCGCGGCAGACGGATTTACTGATGGCCGCGGGCAAGACCGGGCGAATCATCAACGTGAAAAAGGCGCAGTTTTTGTCGCCGTGGGACATGGGCAACGTGGCGGAAAAAGTGGCGAGCACGGGGAACACAAAGATTATTTTGACGGAGCGCGGCGCGTCATTCGGCTACCAGAATCTGGTGGTGGACATGCGGTCGTTCCCGGTGATGCGGAAGTTCGGATATCCGGTGGTTTATGACGTGACGCATTCTGTGCAGCTTCCGGGCGGGCAAGGACATGCGAGCGGTGGGCAGCCCGAATTTATCGAACCGCTGGCGCGCGCGGGAGTGGCGGCGGGTGTGGATGGAATTTTTCTGGAGACGCATGACAATCCGGCGGCGGCTTTGTCGGACGGAGCGAATGCGCTGCCGCTGGCGCAGCTCCCTGCCCTGCTTGCGAAATTGAAGGAGATGGGCGCGATGGTGCGACGGTGGGGCGCGCAATGAGCCTGGAGACGGCGCGGCGGGTGCTGAAGATTGAGGCACAAGCGATTGAGGACGTGCTGGCGCGGCTGGACGCGAGCTATGAGAAAGCGGTGGAGCTGCTTTTTGCGTGCAAGGGACGTGTCGTGGTTACCGGGATGGGAAAATCCGGGCTGATTGGGCGGAAGATTTCGGCGACCCTATCCAGTACGGGAACGCCGTCTTTCTTTTTGCATGCCGCGGAGGCGCTGCACGGCGACCTGGGGATGCTGGCGCGGGGCGACGCGATGCTGGCGGTGTCGTATGGCGGCGAAACGGAAGAGATCGTGCGGCTGCTGGAAGCGCTGAAGCGGCTGGAGATGCCCCTGGTGACGCTGACAGGAAATACGAAATCCACGCTGGCGGAGGCGAGCGACGTGGTGCTGGACGTGAGTGTGCGCGAGGAGGCATGTTCGATGAACCTGGCGCCGACAGCGAGCACGACGGTGGCGATGGCGGTGGGCGATGCGGTGGCGATTTCGTTGCTGGAGCGGCGAGATTTTCGGCCGGATGATTTTGCGGCGCTCCATCCCGGGGGACGACTGGGGAAAAAATTGCTGCGCGTGGAACACCTGATGCACGCGGGCGCGGCGCTGCCTCGGGTTTCGACGACTGCGCCGATGACGGATGTGTTCCACGAGATGTCCGCCAAAAAACTGGGGATGACAACGGTCACGGAAGCGGACGGGCGGCTGGCGGGGATTTTGACGGATGGCGATTTGCGGCGATTGATGGAAAAGCATCGCGGCGCGGTGCTGGAAATGCGCGCCGGTGACGGGATGACGAAAAATCCGCAGACGATCGGGCCGCACGTACTGGCCAGCGAGGCATTGAACTTGATGGAAAAGCGAAAGATTACTTCGGTGGTGGTGGTGGATGAGGCGAAGGGCGTGCTGGGGGTGGTACACCTGCACGATTTGTGGACGCTGGAATTGATTTAGTTTTGGCGAGCGACTCGTTCGAACGGACGAAGCTGGAACTTTCTTGTTGAGGAGAGACTTTGGCACGCACAGCGGGCAGTGCTTCACCGGCGGTGAAGAAACGAGCGAGCAGGATCAAGGTCCTATTGATGGACGTGGACGGAACACTGACGGACGGCAGCGTGACGCTGCTCTCGCAGACGGACGGGTCGGCGCTGGAGATCAAGAATTTTGATGCCCACGACGGGCAGGGGTTGACGCTGGCGGTTACGGCGGGCCTGCACACGGGTGTGATTACCGGGCGCGGGAGCGCGGCACTGCGGCGGCGGTGCAAGGAATTGGACATCACCTACGTTTATGAGAAGCAGGGTCACAAGATCGCGGCTTACGAGGATGTACTGCAAAAAGCAGGCGTGAGAGAGTCTGAAGTGGCATTCCTGGGGGATGACCTTCCCGACCTGTTGGTGATGCGGCGGGTGGGGTTGGCCGTGGCGGTTGGCAATGCCACACCGGAGGTGTTGCGCGCGGCGCACTACATCACGAAAGCGAACGGCGGCAAAGGCGCGGCGCGCGAGGTGGTGGAGCTGATTCTGAAGTCGAAGGGCATCTGGGAGAAAATGATCGAAAAGGCGCGCGCTTGAAGCTTTCTGAGTGGCGGACCGCGGCGAGAACGTCTTCCCAAGGCGCGAGCTGCAGTTCGCGACGATAATAGATTTGTACTATGTACGGGGCAAAAGCGTCGTACTAAGTTGCGTCGATACGCAGGGGTAGAAATAGAAGCGCGCCGAAAATACAGCGAGAGATGGAGCTGGTGAGCATGCCGTTATTCTGGAAATGGACTCTGGGCGTTGTGATTGGCCTCCTGGTGGCCGCGTTCGCGGGGCTCTCGCTGATGGCCGGAGGCCCCAAGGATGCGCTCTACATGGTGCGGTACGCGCTGCCGCATATGCATCGAGGCAACTTGAAGGTGGGTGACGAAGCGCCGGATGCGCGGCTTTTGGCGCTCGATGGGGAGACGCGGTTTCATCTTCGCGAGCGGACGGGTGCGCGGCCGCTGGTTGTTTTTTTTGGGAGCTTTACCTGACCGCCCTTCCGTCGCCAGGTTGGCGACGTTGTCCAGATTTACAACGACTATAAGGATCACGCTGATTTCCTCACTGTGTATGTGCGGGAAGCGCATCCCACCGACGAATGGCAGATGAAATCCAACGTGAAGGAAGATGTTTGTTACGCGCAGCCTAAGACGTTGGAGCAGCGCATGGCCATTGCCAACGATTTTACGAAGCGCTTCAAGTATCCGTTGCCCTTCGGCGTGGATGATATGAGCAATGCGGCGGATCTGGCGTATTCCGCCTGGCCGGAGCGCATTTACATTATTGATGAGAGCGGACACATCGCGTATCGCGGCGGGATGGGGCCGTTTAACTACAGGCCGGTGGAGGCGAGGGACTGGCTGGCTGCGCGTTACGGGGCTGTGAAGCATGATCCGGCTCCAGCGACAACAGCGAGTTCAGCGAACCAGGCTGGAGGTCAGCAGGCTGCGGTAGCACCGGCCGCAGCTGCTGAGTCGAGGAAGTAAAATTCGAACGGTGTGTTGCGCCCGGGCTTGCCTATAATGCCGGGGTGCGCCGGCCTACCGAGCAGCGAACTCCGCAAAAGTCCAATTTGAAAAGTACCGGGCTCGCGCGAGCGATGTCGAAGCTTGGATTTTGTTCGCGATCACAAGCAACGGAGTGGATTGTTGCCGGACGCGTGAAGCTGAACGGAGCGATGAGGCGTGATCCGGAAACGCCGGTGCATCTCGGCAAGGACCGCATCGAGATGGATGGGAAGCTGGTGATTCGAAACGCCAAAATCTATTTGGTGATGCACAAACCTCGCGGGTTGGTGACTACGGCTTCGGACGAAAAAGGGCGCGAGACCGTATACGATTGTTTGCCGAAAGGTCTGCCGTGGGTCGCGCCGGTGGGGCGGCTCGACAAAGCGAGCGAAGGCTTGCTGCTGTTCACAAATGACTCGGAATGGGCGGCGCCGATTGCCGCGCCGGAGACTCATCTCGATAAGGTTTATCATGTACAAGTTGGGGTGATCGCGGATGAAAGGTTGCTGGAAGCTTTGCGGAATGGCGTCCGCGGTGCGGAGGATGGTGAATGGCTTCGCTTGAAGAGCGTGAACATTCTTCGGCAAGGAGAGCGCAATTCGTGGATCGAGATCGTGCTGGACGAAGGCAAGAATCGGCAGATTCGACGAATCCTGAAGCATCTGGGGATCGAAGTGTTGCGGCTTGTGCGTGTGGCCATCGGACCGCTGAAGTTAGGTGATTTGGCCAAGGGTGCAACTCGAACGCTGAAGCTGGAAGAAAAGCAGGCTCTGGATCGCGCGATGCGTGTACAGATGCATGAGCCTGCCTCTTCCATTCGAACGTGAACGTTATTTGGATTTGTATGTAAAGCTCACCTTGGTTTCTTCGTCGATCACCAGCGGCCGGACGAAATGGTAAGAGCTCCCTGCCCTTGGCACGTCGATTCGAACAGGGTACACGCCGGAAACGCGCTGCTGGAGATTTGCTACGTTGACGGAGGCGGCGTACTGCTGCTTCTCCGCCTTCTTCTTGGCGTCGCGCTGCAGACTCTGCAAATCCACGTTGCCGTTGTTGGCGGAAACTTCGACCGATTCCGCCAGAGCGCCGGCATTCAGTGCATAGACCGTCGGCATGGGCCTGCTCCCGTCGTAATTGATCTGACTGACCAATTGGTTGAAACCGGGATGGTTTGCCACAATCTTGATTCGCCCGGAAGGCAAGTTCGAAACGACCCAGCGCCCTGAAGAATCGGTGACCACGTTTCGCGAAGCTCCGGTGTCAACTTGCGTGACGGTGATTCGCGTGCCAGGAACAACCGTTCCGCTGGAGTCGACGATGAGCCCGCCCAATTGTCCCGGAAGCAGCGAGACAGATTCGTAGTTGGTCATTGAAGCTGCGACGGGGATTCCCGTGATGTCCCCGTCCGACTCCGCGCCGGAGACGTCTTGGGAGACGGGCGGCAGGAGGTTTGCGGCGATGGCGTCGCCGCCGAAGTCCTTCACTTTGTATCGCTCGGGCAGGAACACTTCCCACTGCAGGAGATTAATGGGAATGTCCATTTTCGGAAGCGCGAGATCGGAGCCGCCCCTTTTTGCAAAGGGTGCGCCCGAATGCATGAAGACGAAGGAGACAGTGTAGGAATCGCTGGTGCGCAAACCGGGCCGCACGAGTGGAATGCGGTTGCCGTCCGGACCTTCGACCGGCTTCACTTTTACTCCTTCAATTTCGGCGGTGAGGATGCTCGCGCCTCCAGGCAATGCCACTTTCAGAAAGGATTGCGCCTGATTTCTGATCACGAGTTTTACTTCGGTCAGAGAGCGACCTTCCGTGGTTACCAGCGTTGTGACTACAGCGCGTTCGGCAACCGCGGAGAGCACGCTGCTGTCCGGGAAGCGCATCCATTCGAGCGCGAGGCTGGGCGTTTCATTGGGCTGTTTGTGGTAACGAAAAGCAGCCTGCATCGGAAATCGTGCAAGCGAACGCAGATACGGATTGGTCTCCTTGGTATCGATGCGCTTGAGTCCGCCGGCTTCCTTCGCAGTGAGTTCGATGGTTCCCGCGCCTTCGATCAGGATTTCGCCGGTTTCGCGCTGGGCGCTCTTGAAACTAAGGAAAGGCGCATCGGTCTTCGTGGCGGCGATGGATTTCTCCATGGAGATAAGGAATTGGTGTGCGCGCTGCGCCGGTCCGGTGACTTTGAGGAGCAAGATGCCGGATTCGATTTCAGTGGATTCGACGGAAGCTCCCGTCGTCCCTGTCACTTCGTAGCCGGCGGGAATTTCGATTTCGAATTGCGTGGGTTCGCCCTGTACTACCGAGATATCGGCGAGAGCAGCGATTCGAATGTCGGATTCGCTGACGGAGACGAGCGTCTTTACGTCAGAGAGGAAACGCACTTCTTTCGGAACAACAGGCACGGCAACTTCACGAGTGGTCCACCAGATGTTCGCGGGCTGACCTGGGATGAGTGTGGCTTCGATGACCGTCTGACCTTTTTCCGAGGACCTCGATGTGATTATCCCGGGATTGATTCGAACGTTGGTGCGATCGCCCGGAACGATAAAGGTTAGGCGAGCGCTTCCGGCCGCGGGCACGGGCAGGCTGAAGGAGGCTTTGCCGGCTTCGATACTTAGTGGCAGACCCGCATCCAGCGTGACGGCGAAGTCGGATGGACCTGCGAGGACAGCGGTGTGCGTTCCGTTTTCCAATTCAAGTGGCAGGCTCTTTCCTTCTTGCCGAGCGTCGAGGATAGCCATGCCGGTTGTGAGCGGCACTTTTGTGGCGCCTCTGCGAAGAATTTCACCCTGCAATTGAACGGTCCCCTGAACAGATTCATCCCTGACATGAAATTTTAGATCCGCGCGCTTCATCGTGTACGGCACGGGCGGCGTGTCCGCCTTGTGGACCGGCTTGCTGGCCAGGTCAAGGAGACGATTGTATTCGTCGAGCGGAAGGGTAACGTTGCCCGAGCCGGGCACAGGCGGAAGAGCCTTTTCCTCCGCCAAAGCGTACTCCGGAAGAAGCATCATCAACGTCAAGAGAGTTGCTATGAGCTTTTTCATTTGCCACCTGCCTTTTTGTCGTGCTGATACGTCAAGTTTGCAATCGGAGCTTGATTCTCGCCGGTCAGTTCGGAGACCAAATAGAGGGACGGCCCGAAAACAGGGAAAGAAACACGAATGGGAAGAATCCCCGCGCGCTTCCCTGCCAGAGCATCGGCCCTGAACTTGTCGAGTAGAGACTGCGTCGCTGCTTGCGCTTGCTTTGCTTTGACCTCGTCCTTACCATCCACATCAAATGGCGAGAGTGGTGCGGCGGCCATCTCCCGCATGGCGGCGGGACCAGAGCTTGCAATTGCTGACGCGCCGCCGCTTATCCCCGCAGAAACCCCGCCTGCACCTGAGCCGAAAGCTGCAGGTGGATTCAAAGCAGCGGAACTTGGATTCGCATACGTCTCCATACGAAATGCTCCCTGTTCGGGAATCACCTTGAACATGGGAGGATGGTAGACGAGGAGTCCGGTCCTGGAGACGGGCAAGTCGAGAGCGGGCATCACCAGTCTAAATTGCCCTTTGTCATTCCAGGCGTTCCCGCGCGCCAGATATACAACTTCGACGGCAAACTCCGGAGCTTCCTCGCCCGAGCGTGCTTTGTCCAAGGGGAGCAGGAGGCTACCGTCAGGCGACTGCCCGGGGCGAACAGCCTTGCCGGCTAACGACGCGCTCCACAGCGTAGCGCCAGGGGGTAAGCTGATCTTCAGGAAGTTGCGCTGGTTATTGCGAATGGCATAGCGCGCTTGAACCAGGATCTTGCCCTCAGAGCTGATCAGCACCTGATAACGGGCTTCTTCAACATTGGCGAGCAAGACAGCCTGCGGCGTGTAGCGCGCCACTTCCACCGTCAGAGACCGTGCTAACTTCGCAGCGCTTGAGCGGAAGCGAAAGGCCGTGAGTGACTGCGATTGACGGCTGGCTACCATTTCGCCGAGGTCGGTGGCATCAGCGCTTTCCAGGCCTTCCGATTTAACATCCTTGATCTCGCCAGCGCCGAGCACCTCCACGGCGACGCCGCCGGTTTCGCGCTCGGTGTCTACCAGCCGGAGAATCGGAACCTCGATCTGTCCCTCGCGGGGACTGCGAGTTTCGCCCGTGATCACGAATCGTGCTCTTTGTTCTACCGGCTCAAGAAAGGTGACGGAGAGCTGGCCGGATTTTACTTCCCAATCGGCTACCACTGCGCCGAGAACCTGATTGATGGTGACTTTCTCCGGGATTTCGATTCTTACTTCATGGGCTGCTCCTTGAGTGACCTCCAGATTAACTTCAGCGTTGATGGAAGTGGCGTCCTCGCCGAGGCCCAGGAGTTGCGTCAGAGAGCCGCGCAAGCGCAATGGTTGCGTCGTGCGGTGATCTTCCGTCTTTCTGCGCCACGTGAACGTAAGCGGTTCGTTCCCCCGGCCGTAGGCTATCCACTTGCTCTCCGTCGCAGATTCAGACTTTTCAGAGACCAGCCCACCGCTGAGTTTGAGATCCACGCCCTGGCGCGGTAGCTGGACAGCAGCTCGACATACTCCCGATGTGGTCGAGGGAAGCGAAATGCTTTCCTCGCCGGCCGATAGGACAACGGGAAGCGCAATATCCAGCAGCAAGATGGCCCGGCCGGGATGTGAGAGCAGCGCGGAGGGTTGGCCGCCGGATTTTCCAGCGGTGCTTGGCACAAGAGAAACGAGCCTACCGTCCAGCCGCGCTTCGCGAACGAGTAGACCCGAAGGAATAGGAACGCGCACCCATCCGTCCTTGAGGACATCGACCGTGAGGGTGGCGCGGCCGGAAGCGAGATCACCATTGATGCGCAGTTCATAGTCCACGCGGGTTAGCGTCGCTTCCACAGGCGGCGGCTCTGGATCGCCCGCAGTGGGATACGCACGGGCGTGCAGCGTCCGGTACTCTTCAACCGGCAAGACGACCCAGCCAGGCGAATGCGGAGCATTTTGGGCGCTGGCCTTGCTGGCTATCAGAAAAAAAAGTGTGATCAGAGTTATCCAAACCAACGGCGAGCCTGGCATTTTTCTCAATTTCAACGTCGATGTAGCTCTTGCGGACATAGCAGTAGCCTCCTCATTTTCAGAGCGGACAAGCAGGCGCGATGAATGAGCAACCCGGGGATGGAAAGAGTTCTTGAATGGATAGGATGTCGCGCGATCCGAAGATGGTTGTTCCATCAAATATCTTTCTGACTATAACGGACAGCCTGGCGGTACAACTGCCGTTTCTGCATGCCGTTAGAACGAGGGAATTGGTTTTTCTTGCAGCCTTTCTCAAGGGGAAGGCAAACCGCAAGCAGAGAAACCTGACGTCTTCGGAAAAGGGGGAGTTATGGAGCGAGCGATGGGAATCGAACCCAATGCTGCGCATTCGTAAGAGACTCGCGCTATTAGGGATAGTCGATGCGCGTGGTCCAAAACGGTCCAGAATCGAGAGACTGAAAAGGCAAAGCCAGTCAAATCTCTTCGTTGAGCCTCTTTCAGGTTCCGCGAAATTACGCCGCGAAAAACCCACATCCGAAGTATGGGGAACGTGTGCGGTAATTCCCCTGCGCGTGCCGACGGTAAGCAACAACGGTCCACTAGCGCGCATTGCGTACGACCCACTCGCAATCGTCCGAAAATGATGCGTGAATTCAGTCGAGCCTGACATGGATTTTTAAGGGTTTGAATTGCGCGATGGGACTATAATTCGGGAATGGCATCCGCAGGGCAAAGCATCGAGCAGCTTCGGCAGGCGCAAGACGTTGACGCCATTCCTACTCTGGCGTGGTCCGCTCGCCCCGACGGCTCGGCTGAATTTCTCAACCGGCGCTGGTTAGATTACACCGGCCTCTCTGCGGAAGAGGCATCGGATTGGGGCTGGACTGCGGCTGTTCACACAGAAGACCGCGATAGGCTCATGGATTTCTGGGGGCATCTGTTGGCTTCCGGCAAGGCCGGCGAGATTGAAGCACGCCTGCGCCGGTTCGATGGAGACTATCGGTGGTTCCTGTTCCGTGTAGAGCCTGTGCGCGACAATCACGGCAACATCTTCAAATGGTATGGCGCGAACGCGTATTTGCATCTTATCTCCGCTCCAAGCTGAGATGATCCGCGCACTCCGCCGCTATGTCATCGTGGGCTTAAACACTTTGGATTGACCCCGGTCCCCAGACTCTCGGCGCGCTTGCCAATCTTTTTCAATGTCGTTTCAAGAGCTCGCAACTCTTTCGGGCTGGCATCGGCAAAGACTTTCCTGATTTCGGCTGCGTGTTTGCGAAAAATCGGCGCGATCAATTTTTTGCCTTTTGCCGTGAGCGACACGACGCGGACGCGCCGATCCTCAGAACTCTCGACCCGGCTTACCAGGCCCTTTTCGACGAGGCGGTCAACGGCCGTACTGATCGAGCCTGGCGTAAGGTGCACCTTTGGCCCGATCGTATTCACCGGCAAAGGCCCTTTGTTGAGGAGCACTTCAAGTATCCGGAAGTCGGTATCGTCGATTCCCGTCTCCTCAAGTCCCGCATAGAGATATTTCGCGGCAGCGTGAAAGGCCTTTCCCCATACCAGCCAACAGTGAACCGGATCTCGGGAGTTCTTGTCCATGGCGAAACTATTTTGACATTTCGTATAACGGATGTCCAGCAGCATGTATCTATGTCAATAGAATGGGCATCAATAAATACTGGAAAGAGAGGCACACGGCATATGGAACGCACGAATAAGAAACTCATCGCTGTAGTCGGCGCAACCGGGCAACAAGGAGGCGCCGTAGTACGCGCCCTTCAAGCCGGCAATCAATTCAAGGTACGCGCCCTGACTCGCAATACGGCCAAACATCGCGAACTCGCCGACGAAGTCGTCGAAGCGGACTTGAATCGCCCCGAAACCCTTAAGCCTGCCTTTGCAGGGGCGCATGGCGTATTTCTGGTAACCAACTTTCAGGAGCACGGAGCGGACGAACTGAAGCAGGCAACGGCCGCGGTACGCGCCGCCAGGGAGGCCGGTGTCAAACACTTTATCTGGTCCACGTTGCCGGATGTGGAAGCAATTAGCGGCGGCAAGTTCCACGTCCCCCATTTTACCGGCAAGGCCAAGGTGGATCGGATCGTGAAGGAGGCCGGGTTTGCGAATCACACGTTCGTCATCGCGCCTTTCTATTTTCAGAACCTTACCGGCGTTCTTGGTCCGCAAAAACAGCCTAACGGATCCGCAGGTTGGACTCTCCCGCTGGATCCAACTGCTCGCAGCATTCACATGGGCGACATTACGGAACTTGGTAGTCTCGTCGCCGGAGCGTTCGCTCGCCCCGATCAGGCAGGTCATGGCGAACGCCTGCCTCTAGTCGGCGATTTCGTGAGCTTCAATGAAATCATCGATACGCTGAATCGACACGGGCACAACTTTTCTTTCCACCAAGTGCCGCAGGATGTCTTCGCGGGTTTCTTTCCTGGAGCCGCTGAGATAGCGGAAATGTTCGCTTACTTTCAGGTGCACACGTACTTAGGTTCCGATTCGCGCGACCAAATCGCGCTCGCCAACAAAATAGCAGGCCGGCAACCTGCCAAGTTTTCGGCGTGGGCTCAAGCGAATTTTCCGGCTCCAAAGAACACCCAGTCAGCAGCACGCTGATTGAAAAGGAAATTGATTCTAGTCGGTGTAGACAAAGTTGGTTTGTGCGGTTACTCGTAAGCGGACTCAACAAACAAAAGGAGGAAGTTACATGGCAACGAATTCGATCGCAATTTCCAAAAATGTGGAGGCAACAAGCTATTGGCAGGGTGCAGTCGTCGTTTTGGGACGGTTTTTGTTCGCGCTGATTTTCCTGTTGGCTGGAGCCAATCACTTTAATAAACAAACCATCGGCTATGCGGCCTCACAAGGCGTGCCTTTCGCTTCGATCGCGGTTCCGCTTTCTGGCGTGCTGGCGATCGCAGGCGGACTGAGCATTTTGCTGGGATACCGCGCAAAAATTGGCGCGTGGCTCATCGTGCTGTTCCTGATTCCGGTCACGTTGATGATGCACAAGTTCTGGACCGTAACCGATCCCATGATGTCGCAGATCCAAATGGTTCTGTTTATGAAAAATGTCTCCATGCTCGGCGGCGCCCTGCTGATTTCTCAATTCGGCGCAGGGCCGTTCAGTCTGGATGCCCGACGCTCGCGCTGAACGCGCCTAAGAAGAGACAATCAAAATGCGAAATCAATCTGAAACATCGAACTTTGCTACCACCAGGACGCCGATCTCACAGGAGGCTCTCGACCAACTATTCTCCGAAGCGCGGACCCACTCTACGTGGCTTCCCGAGCCGGTGCCGGTAGAACTCTTGCGCAAGGCTTACGAACTGGCGCGCCTTGGACCGACCAGCGCCAATGCCTCGCCCGCCAGATTCGTTTTTCTGACTACTCCCGGCGCCAAGGCGCTTCTCAAACCAGTTCTAGCGCCCGGCAATGTCGACAAAACCATGGCCGCTCCTGTAACAGTTATCATCGCCTGGGACACCGAATTTCACGAGAATCTCCCCAGGCTCTTTCCACAGTTTGATATGCGCTCCTATTTTGTCGGCAACCACACCCTTATTAACGAGAACGCCTTCCGCAACAGTTCGTTGCAGGCTGCTTATTTTATCCTGGCCGCGCGTGCTCTGGGGTTAGATTGCGGACCGATGTCCGGTTTCGACGCCAACAAACTGAATGCGGAATTCTTTCCTGACGGCAAGTGGAAGGTGAATCTCCTCTGCAACCTGGGCTATGGAGACCCAAGCAAGCTCCACCCACGCAATCCTCGGCTCAATTTTGAGGAAGTATCCGTGATTCTGTAGACGTCGAAACTTGCCAACAACCAATCAATTTTGGGCCCACTGGGCAGACTCAAGGAGAACTCGCATGAAAGCCGTCAGATTGTTGGAATACGGTGGGCAGTTGGTCTTCAACGATGTAGCGAGGCCGACGATCGCACGCGACGAGATCTTGGTGAAGATCAAGAGTACCGCCGTCAATCATCTTGATCTTGTTGAGGCCTCCGGAACGGCAAGACAGATACTCCCAATCGACCTGCCGTGGATACCTGGTCATGAGTTTTCAGGTGTCGTCGAACAAACTGGCAGTGACGTTGCGGCATGTGCGCCAGGTGATGCCGTGTTCGGTACCACCACGGGAATGGGCGCTTACGCGGAGTATCTGGCTGTCAAGGCGGCGGCCATCGCAAGGAAACCATCCAACCTCTCCTTTGAGGAGGCTGCATCAGTGCCGGTGGCCTCCCAAACTGCATTTGAGGGAATCTTCACCCACGGTCACCTGGAAAAGGGACAAACGATCCTGATCCATGGTGGTGCCGGCGCTGTGGGCGCCTATGCCGTGCAATTGGCATCGCATGCCGGTGCCACCGTCATTGCCACGGTAAGCGGCGACGATGAGGCATACCTCAACTCCATCGGCGCCAGCCGGGTTATCGATTACCGAGAAGCGCAGTTCGAGAAGGTTCTGCGAGAGAAGGTCGATGTGGTCTTCGACTTGATCGGTGGCGATACACAGAAGCGGTCGTTCCTCGTGTTGAAGGAAGGCGGCCATCTCGTCGCTGCGACCCAGCCCGTATCGCAGGAAGAGACCGCGAGGCACCGTGTGTCGGGCGCGATGATGAGGCTCGCGCCGTCAGGGGAAGGGCTCGGCAGAATCGCGCGACTGCCGGAAGAGGGGACGATACGACCAGACGTCGCGACCGTATACGCGCTCGAGGATGTGGCTCAGGCCTGGAAGGACATCGCGGGGAACCTGCCAGGGGTTCATGGGATGTCGCCCAGTGGGCCGGGAGCGGCAAGACGCAGGCCGCACGGCAAGATCGTGCTTCGTGTGGCCTAGACATTTCCAACGAGTGACCTATCTCTTGGTTTATGGTTGGGCGTATGGTAAACGAGCCGAAGGACCCTCCGTTTTTCAAGCTAGCTAGGACGGCCATAGCGAAGTAAATGCGACTGGTCGGCCGCTCGCGAACAAAGCGCGCGAGATCATCTATTGGGACACTTCGCCGAAGTTACAAAGATGAAGGCCGACATTGGTGTCAGCGAGGTCGAGAAACAAGCCGCCGGGGCTGGGGAGGACGCATGATGTCAGACAGACTATCGGGCAAGGTGTGCGTCATCACGAATGGAGTGAACCCTTGAACTGACACACAAAAATAGGGCACAGTTTCCGGGAAAGGAACCACAGTGGAGAGAAAGAGATACTCCCGGAAATTTCAGCGAATGGCCGTCGATCGCATGGAGACTTGTGAAGATGTCGGTGAGTTAGCACGAGAACTCGGGGTACGACCGAGGTGCCTCTACAAGTGGCGCAAGAAGCTGGAAACGATTGAACCAGGACAAGAATCGTCGCGACCTAGCACGCACGCATCAGCGCACCGCAAAGAAATCCATCGCTTGAAGCAGCTTTTGGCAGAAAAGGCTCTGGAGGTGGATTTTTTCAAAGGTGCCTTGCAAAAAATCGAGGCTCGACGCCAGCGCAACAGCGGCTCTGGCGAAATGGCATCTACGACCAGATCCGAGAAGTGATGTCATTGCAAGGCAGCCTGAGTATCGAGCGCATGTGTCAGATGGTGCCGGTCAGCCGCCGGAGCTTTTACCGGTCGCTGAAGGAACAGCAACCGGTTGAGGAAGAGATGGAAGTGCGATCTGCGATCCAACAATGCCATGGAGCATCGCCGCCGCTACGGCTACCGGCGAATCACCGCGGAGCTGCACCGTCGAGGAATGCAGATCAACCACAAGCGCGTGATGCGGATCATGCGGGAAGATAACCTGCTGGGCCTACAGCCGAAGCGGTTCAAGGTCACCACAGACTCGAACCACAAGTTCGAGGTATATCTGAACTTAGCTGCTCGGATGAAGCTGAGCGGGATCAATCAGCTTTGGGTAGCGGACATCACCTACATTCGGCGGAAGGCGGAATTTGTCTACTTGGCGGTGATCCTCGATGGGTTCTCTCGCAAAGTAGTGGGCTGGGCGCTGGATCGTACCCTGGCGATGCAGCTGACGGTCGGAGCGTTGGAGCAAGCCATCGAGAGCCGACAGCCGCAACCCGGCCTCGTGCAGCACTCGGATCGAGGGCTGCAATACGCTCGCGCGGAGTATATAACCATCCTCGAGAAGCACCACATGGTTCCGAGCATGAGTCGGCCGGCAAACCCCTACGACAATGCCAGTTGCGAAAGCTTCATGAAGACGCTGAAGCGGGAAGAAATCTACGCCAACAAGTACAACGATCTTGAACATTTGCGAGCGAACATCGAAGAGTTCATCGACCAGTACTACAATCGGCAACGGTTGCACTCGGCGCTGGGCTATCGATCCCCGGAAGAATTTGAACAAAAGACCGAATCCCAAGCCGAATCTCGAAGTGCGACGATGGTGTTTTTTGAGAACAAAGAGAACAACAAAAAGAATTCTAAGGGACTGCTGGGGAAGGGGACTCAAATGCCGTCCCCTTCCCCAGACCCCTTCTCCTGCTAGGAGATGCAAGAACACTCTTATGAATGCGGAAGCTGTGTCCAAAAAAACTGTGCCAGCTTAGGGGTTCACCCCAGAACTTCAGTCCAACTACAGTCCAGAACGGACCATTTTCATGCTGGATTCAGCCAACTTAGCCAGGTAAGGCCATTTGAATCATCAGAAGTTATGGAGCGGGCGATGGGAATCGAACCCACGTCCGAAGCTTGGGAAGCTTCTATACTGCCATTGTACGACGCCCGCTCATTCCTCTAGTTTGTTGATTATACACAACTAAGCGACTGCCGGTACAGCGCGGCCGTTTTCCAATAACTTCCATATTTTCCAATTCCATCTTGGAGAACGCCTCTTGCACCTTGTCGAGCGGAATTTCCCCGGTATATCTCGCCGTCATCACGGCAGAGCTGTGACCCATTTGTTGGCGAAGAACGGCAGGATTCATCCCGGACAATTCCCACCTACGATTGCAGCCATGACGAAACGCATGCATCCCAGCTTGAGGAAACCCAAGGGTTCTCAACACAGGATGCAAGAATGTATGCAGCACACTTGTTTCGCACAGCAGCAGATCGACGCGGCCGTGGAAGTTTCGTGTGCGAAGCCAAAGCGATATCCCGCAGCGCTTGTTCCTCTAAGCGCTGCTTTCGCTTTTCGCTTGGATTCATTTTTGGTTTCTTGTTTCGCTGTTCTTTTAACTCCGCGTTTACAAATCAAGAAGAATAATTGCGTGATCTCAAGAGAAAAGAAAATCTCAGATCTGTTCGCGTTGATTATCGATTACGTGAGCGGGATGCCGCGCGAGCTTTCAATTCCCTTCCGCAGTTGGTTGGGGGCCGAATCATTTGCACATCGCGCGCCGGGACTTCACAAGCTGCGCGATCATACAGGAGTCTGCAATCCAGTCTCGGCGGAGAGGAGCGCGGTTGAATTCTCCAACCTCTCCGGCAATTCTTGAAGCTTGACAGGATCGATTCCAGCCACCAGACGGGGAGGCCTCCCCGCATTCGTCCAATCCATGACGTATTTCGCTGCGTGAGAAGCGAGCAGGCCCCCCAGGATCAGGAGGGCCACCAAAGCAAAGAGCAGGCAGAAGAAGAACCAGCAGGCGAGAAGTTCGCGCACGTGGTAGGAATAGAGGCAAAGTCCGAGAAAAATCCCAGAGAATAGCGATACACGCTGGTAGTCGTGCAAGCGATGCAAAGATTCCTCAATCTGATTCAGCTGGGACTGGACGGCGCAGTAGAAGGCGCGGAATAAAAACAACGGCGAGAGGAGGGACACTGCCCGGCCCAGCCTTGCATACCGGGCAATTTCGCTCGTTCTCGCCGTCGATAGGTGCATGTTATGAGCACTGAAACCCGAAAGCTGTGCAATTTTGGACAGGCAGACCCAGAATTTTTCTGGAGGGCATTGGCGGTCGCGCCGTATGCTCCGTGATGAGAGGAGCTGAGGGAAGCTGGGGGAGCCACCCCCATGTACCCCCCTGTTTTCTGTAAGTGTTGCATCTAAAGGACTTGGGCAAGCTCTAAGTCCTTTGTTTGTAATACTTGTACGGGAGTCCATAAGCGTTGCCGACAAAGGACTTACGAGGCGGCGTTGGCGAAAGAGTAATCTCCTGGAATGCGTAAATTTGGTAGGCGATAGAAGGAGGGCGTCGCGGGCAACTATACAAGGCAGGCACAGAAGAAACGTGCCAAAATCTCACAAGCATTATATCACATCGGTATAGTTAGTCAAATGATTAATTATAAGCTGTTCGCCTGCAAGGGGTTAGGAATCTGCGCGCGGCGAGCCCGGTTCAGGAGATGGCCCGAAAGCTGTTCCAATCGGGAAATCAAATGACGGAAGCCGGGGATACTTCCCTATCCCCGGCTTCTGGTCATCCTCGGCTACAGCCCCGACAACGAGTGTCCGCAGGCCCCGGTTAGTTCTTAGGCTTCTTGCTGACGGGCGGCTTCTTTTCACCACCCTTGGTGTTCACCAAGGCCAAATAATCCTTAGCGTTAAAGGGGTAACGGCGAACGGACTGCTGGCCGGTGGTGCTCAAAGTGACGTCCACGCGCCGATTGTTAGCCAGGACAAGGACCCTGAGATTCGTCAACATCTGCTGACGATCCTGGGGAGTCAGGTCGGGATTCTGGTCGATCTGTTCCTTCACCTGTTCTGTGGTCAGGTTGTCTTCCTTGCCAAAAGAGCGCGTCTCGATTGCGGTGGCGAGGACGCCATGTTCGACCAGGAAATTCCTGGTACGGTCCACACGACGCTCGGTCAAGGCCTTGTTGTAAGCCTCCGAACCACGGACATCCGCGTGGCCGCCAAGAATCAGATGGGCATTCGGCATGTATTTGAGGTAGCTCTTGAAGTCCTCGGCGAGGGTCTGCAGGATCGCCGCCTGGCTGTCGACCAGGCCACCTTCAGGATTCTCCGCGGTGGGCCGGGCGGTTGCGAAGTAAATGCTATGAAGGGAAAGCCTGGTTTCCAATTGTTTGATCTCCGGCGCCGGAGCAGGAGGCGGAGGAGCTTCCACGAGTACGCTGGTGGTGGACGATGCCGCCAGGGGCGGTATGCGGTCATCGTTGACATTGCAAGTGACGGTGATGCGGCCTGGTTGTGCGCTCTGCGTATTTAGTGTGGCGGTGGCACCAGTGCCGGAAATCTCACCGGCGGTAGCGGTATAGCTGTAGACGAGCCTGCGGCCATCCGGGCTGCTGGCCGTCGAGCGGATGGTTGTGGTGCCGCCGGTTTGCAACGCGGCAGGGTCCGCCGCGCAGGAAATCGTGGGTGGACGGGGTTCCTTGACCCTGAATCTGCCGCTGCAGGATGCGACGCCCTTCTTGCTGCCGTCGCTCAAGCTGGCGGTGGCTTCGTAGGAGCCGGGCAGAAGGCCCGTGGTATCAATCTGCGTGGAGGCTTCGGCTCCGGCAACTTTTACTCCCGTGCCATTCCAGCTGTACGTGACGGTGCGCTTGGGATTGAAATTGGAGCCGCTGGCGGTGGCGGTGACGGGCTCACCAGCAAAGACTTCCGTGGGCTGGAGCGAGCAAGAGGCAGTGGGTGGGACTGGAGGGGGGCCGCCGCCAAACATGAAATTCAGGCCGGCCTGAGCTCTCAGACCACGGATATCCGTGTTCGGGGTGACAGAGGGAGCGCCGTACCGGTAATTCGAGTAGACATAGTCTACTCTGAAGAGGCGCAGCGCAACGTGGCGCGACACATTGACGTCGAGACCACCTCCAAACATGAAGCCTAACTTGTCGATATCGTGGAAGGCGTCAGGCATCAGACGATGGTCGCCCACCAACACCTCAACGAATGGTGCAAAGTGTTTGGCGCGGAAGGTGATCTTTGGGCCGAGCGAGAGGGTATTCAGAGCGGCGTCGTCAATTCTTTTTGGGAGACCGACTTCACCGCTGCCCCAATGGAAACTGGTATCCAGAGTCAATCCAAACCAGCGGTTGAAATCATAGGTCAGGCTGGCGCCAGCGCCTCGCGGATTGGATTCCAGACGGCTGGATAGTGGCAGCAGCCCTCCCGGGAGCTGTCCATTGATATTCGCTCCCGGATAAAAGTAGGAGTATCCGCCGTACAGCTCGACCTTTGGAGGAGGCTCCTCCTGAGCTGCAGTGATAGTGGCAAGCATCGACAGGCCAGCAATCATGACCGGCAGCATCGCGAAAACACGGCCAATACGGCCCTTTAAATGAGATGACATGCGAATATTCCTCCGAACTTTAATCACGTGAATTCCTGCTTCTCCAGCCTTCCATGAAGTGAACCAGCCCCGACCCGCTTCCGTGAGCAAATCGCTCATGGGCATGGAGGTACGTTTACCGGATTGCTGTCGAGTGTGACTGCGCCTGTGCGTGCCAAGGCTCTGCCATTCAGGATCGCGCCGGTGCCGACGGTGATGGAATCCTGAGCCATAATGGTCCCAGCGAACGTAGAGCCGGTTCCAAGCGTCGCCGAACTGCCGATCTGCCAGAAGACGTTATGAGGCACTGCGCCGCCAGTGAGGAGCACTTGGCTACTGCCTGGACCGGCTGCCGTCGTCAATGCGGTCCCAACCTGGAAGATCCAGACGCCGCTGGCGCTACCGCTCAGAGTCAGATTTCCGGTGATTCCCAGCGTGGTAGTGGCCTTATAAACGCCAGGAGCAAGTGTCTGGCCTCCTATATCCCCGGTAAGGGCGGCCCCTCCGGCTGCTCCCGCGGCAGCGTTATACGCCGTGGTCAGGTCATTCTGTGCCATTCCGGCAAGCGAAGTAGCTCCCATGAAAAACCCACCCGTTATTGTTCCGGGCGGGAACCCAGTGATCGAAAGCGCCGGACTTATTCCAACGTCACCCGTGACGTGGGTAGGACCGACATTGCTGACGACTGGGGTGGCCCCCAGAATTCCGAAAGTGCAAGCCGTTCCCAAGGCTATGGCCCCGGCAGGCGGCGGACAGGGAGCGGAGGTCGTGAAGGTCCAGACGAAATTGGCCGAGAGCGGATTGCCAAAATTGTCTTTCGCGCCAGTAGAGACTGTGGCGGTATACATAGTGCTGGCTGTGAGCGCGGCCGAGGGTGTGAAGGTCGCAATCTGGGTCGCCACGACGTAGTTAACTGTTCCAGCTACGCTCCCGCCCGGCCCGGTCAAAGTAAACGTCGTTGCCGGGGAGTTGATCGTCGCAGGGTTCATCGCCTTGCTGAAGGTTGCGGTGATAATGGCGGTATTAGGGCAAACGAGAGTGGAACCGTTCGACGGCGTCACCAAGGTGACCGTGGGTGGGGTCAAGGGAGAGGTAGGGCCCCCGGTAGTTTTGTCCGGGTCGCCGCATCCGCCCACGACGGCAGCGAATAGGAATGCCGGGATGCAAAGTTTGCTCATTCTCAATTTACGCATTCGCTTCTCCTGTTCACCCACAAATGAAAGCGTTCGATCGTGCAAGCAGCCACCCAGAGAAAATCAAGAATCCACGGTTCGCCGGTGTTCAAGACAGAACACGCCCGACGGGCGACCCTGCGTATATAACCATTCACTAATCCTGCCGTCTGTCCAATATGGAACAGTGTTGAGGTAGAGTGACCAAAGCCATCCACTGTGCTGTTTTGCACAGAACGGGGAGAAGGCTCCTTGATAAGGTGAAAGGGCCGTGAGGCGTGATCTGAAAACGGCGCTTCGATTTCAATATGAAAGCAATAAAACAAAAGGCACCTGGAAAAAGCGACTCCTTTGACCCGCAGGCCTTCCTGGATACCGCGGGAGTGGCGAGAAAGATCGCAGAATTCCGAAAGGGCGAATCGATTTATTCTCAGGGCGAAGCGGCAGAGAGTGTCATGTACGTGCAGAAGGGCGGCGTGAGGTTGTCGGTAGTCAATGGGTCCGGCAAGGAAGCAGTGGTAGCGATGTTTGGCCCGCGGGACTTTTTTGGCGAAGGATGCATGGCCGGCCAGACGATTCGAATGGGCACGGCAAAGGCGGTAACCCCAACCACACTCCTGGTGATCGAGAAAGGCGAGTTGCTACGCGCGCTGCACGCGGAACATGGATTATCCGACCATTTCATCGTGTATATGCTGGCGCACAATATCCGCGTGGAAGAGGATTTGATCGATCAGCTTTTCAACTCGAGTGAGAAGCGCCTGGCGCGTTCGCTACTGCTGCTCGCGCGCTACGGGAAACAAGACCACCCGGACGCCATACTCCCGAAAGTTTCGCAAGAAACGCTGGCGGAAATGATCGGAACCACGCGTTCGCGGGTGAATTTCTTCATGAACAAATTCCGGAACCTGGGATTCATCGAGTATAACGGCAAAATCAAAGTGAATAAGTCGTTGTTGACCGTATTCTTGCACGAGTAACGCAACACGGCCTCCCCGGGAAACCGTGACGCGCGAGGATTCGAATGACGGACCCGGAAGTCCAAGCACCTCGAAGCTGAATGTTTTTCGGACGGCCACGCGGTGAAACGTCCGCAAGTCATAGATTCATAGGAATCGAATGTCCCTCCCGAAAATTATGCCCCTGTCGGAGCCCATCGCGCTGATTGAACTGCAGTCCCTGGTCCTGGAAGAGAAACCCGTTGTCCTGACACCGGTACCGTCCCGCCCGGCACTCCCGAACCGGATCGCGGTGGTGGGAAATTATCTTCCGCGGCATTGTGGGATCGCCACGTTCACCACGGACTTGTGCGATGCCATCCATGCGGAGTATGGGACGGTTGAGCTGCTGGCGCTTCCGGTGAATGATACGGAAGAAGGTTACGACTATCCGGACCGGGTGCGCTTTGAGCTTTCCGAAGCGGACATCGCTTCTTACCGGCAAGCGGCAGACTTTCTGAATTTCAGCAATGTCGATCTTGTGTGCCTGCAGCACGAATACGGAATCTACGGGGGCCGCGCAGGAGGACATATTCTGGAACTGCTGCGGCGGCTGCGGATGCCGTTCGTGACCACGTTGCACACTGTCCTTCGCGAGCCAAGCCCAGACCAGCGCGCGGTGATGGAGGAAATCGCGGCACTTTCGGACCGCTTGATCGTCATGAGTCAGAACTCCGTGGAGATTCTGCAGGAGGTCTTCCACGTTCCGGGAGACAAGATTGATCTCATCCCCCACGGCATACCAGATCTGCCTTTCACCGACCCGAGCTTCTACAAGGATGGATTCGGAACGGAAGGCAAAAATGTCTTGCTCACGTTTGGATTGCTTTCGCCGAATAAGGGCATCGAAAACGTGATCCAGGCGCTGCCGAAAATTCTGTCGCGGCACAGTAGTGTGGTGTACATGGTTTCTGGGGTCACACACCCGCACGTGCTGAGACACGAAGGTGACAAATACCGCCATTTTTTACAGAAGCTGGCGAAGGACCTGGGGGTCGAAGCGAGTGTGATTCTCCGCAACCGGTTCGTGAGCCCTCAAGAACTAGTCGAATTAATCGGCGCGGCGGACATTTACATCACGCCCTACAAACATAAGGCGCAAGTGGTTTCCGGCACGCTTGCGTATGCCTTGAGCGCGGGCAAAGCGATCATCTCGACGCCCTATTTACATGCGATCGAACTGCTGAACGGCGAGCGCGGCGTACTTGTGCCCTTCGACGATCCGGACGCCATCGCCGAGAAAACAATTGCTCTTTTGGATGACGAGACCGGAAGGCACGCCATGCGGAAACGCGCATACTTGTACGCGCGGGACATGGTGTGGAACCGGGTGGCGCAGAAATACATGGAGAGTTTCGAACGCATCTACAATGAGCGGCTGCGGAATCCACGCGCCACGTTTTCGGCCCAAAACACCGAGAAAGCTCTCGACCGGCTTCCCGCGATCAAGCTGGATCATTTGTTTCGAATGACGGATCACACGGGAATTGTGGAGCATGCCGTATTCGTCGTGCCGAACTATCCGGAAGGGTACACGACAGATGACAACGCGCGCGCGCTGATTGTAACCACACTACTGGAAGAAATGGGAGTACATGCGCCCGCGGGTTCCGCCGACCTGGCATCAAGGTATTTGGCTTTCCTGTGGCACGCGTTTGATCCCATCACCAAGCGGTTCCACAATTGCCTGAGCTACGAATGCCGATGGCAGGAACCCGAAGGCTCGGAAGACAGCCATGGGCGAGCGCTGTGGGGACTGGGAACGGTGTTGGGCAGGTCCAAGAATGCGGGATTGCGAGGCGCCGCCGGGCGGATGTTTGAACTCGCCATTCCCGCGGCCGTTGAGTTCAAAAGTCCGCGGGCGTGCGCCTTCGCGTTGCTGGGATTGCAGGAATACCTCGACTCGTTTCCGGGAGATCGCGCTGCCCTCACCGCCTCCGATGCATTGGCAAATCGATTGTTGAGTTCGTACCGTTCGAACCGTTCGGACGAATGGAAGTGGTTCGAGAGTGGGCTGGCTTATTCGAATGCGCGTTTGCCGCAGGCGCTGATTCGGGCCGGCAGCCGGGCGGGGAACGAGGAAATGATTTCGGCGGGGCTCGAGGCATTGGATTGGCTGGTGGCGATTCAACGTTGCGAAGTGAAGGGCCATTTCGTGCCGATCGGATCGCACGGCTTTTATTCCAAAACAACCGAGAAGGCGCGCTTCGATCAACAGCCCGTGGAAGCCTGCGCGATGGTCTCGGCGTGCCTGCAGGCCTACCGCGTAACTGGGAAGGGACAATGGCGGAAAGAGGCGTGGTCCGCTTTTAATTGGTTTTTGGGAGACAACGATTTGCAGATTGCACTCTACGATCCAACCACGGGCGGATGCCGCGACGGTTTGCACCCGGATCGGGCCAATGAAAATCAGGGAGCGGAGTCGACGCTGTCGTTCCTGATGGCGCTGCTGGAAATGCGGCAATTGGGAGAAGCGGATGGAACAGAGAAGAAGCTGTGAAGTGGATTTAGTTTGACTCTCGGCTGGAACATCATTTCAGGACTGTATTTATCTGCAGCGGCAATTCACCCCATGAAAGCACAAATGACAAAATACGAAACTTTATTTCACCGGCACGCTGCTAATCCGATTCTGTCGGGAAAAGACTGGCCTTACTCGATGAACAGCGTGTTCAATGCAGGCGCAACACTGCTGCCGGATGGGACGACCCTGCTGCTGTGCAGGGTGGAAGATCGCAGGGGACTCTCACACTTGTGCGCCGCGCGCTCCGCGAACGGGGTAGACAACTGGCAGATCGACCGCGAACCAACGCTCATGCCCAATCCCTGTCAATTCCCCGAAGAGATCTGGGGCATCGAGGACCCGCGAATCACGTACGTGCCGGAACTCAAGAAATTCGTCGTGGCTTACACATCCTATTCGCGCGGCGGTCCCGGAGTGTCCTTGGCGCTAACGGAGGATTTTCGGAGCTTCGAAAGATTGGGTGTCGTCATGGTGCCGGACGACAAAGACGCGGCGTTGCTGCCGCGAAGGATCGACGGATACTGGGCGCTGATCCATCGCCCGATGACGCCACTCGGAGCTCACGTCTGGATCTCTTACTCTCCCGATTTGCGGCACTGGGGAAATCACAAACTGATGCTGGAAGCGCGGCGCGGCGCGTGGTGGGATGCGAACAAGATTGGGATGTCGCCGCCGCCCATTGAAACCGCGAGAGGCTGGTTGATGATTTATCACGGCGTGCGAAGGACGCCTTCAAGTTCCATCTACCGGCTGGGGCTGGCGCTCTTCGATCTGCAGGAGCCGGACAAATGCCTGAGCCGTGGGGATTCCTGGATGTTTGCGCCGGAAGCGGAGTATGAACGGCAGGGAGATGTTCAAGACGTCGTATTTCCGTGCGGCTATACGGTGGCGAAAGATGGGGACACAATCAATCTCTACTACGGCGCTGCCGATTCGAGTATTGCGCTGGCACACGGCAGCATTCGCTCTCTGTTGAGCTGGCTGGACGCCAACAGCCATTCGGAACACAGCGGCGACCGTCGTCACAAATGATTTGCGCGGCGGGGATGCAGCGAAATTCTCGTTTAAACACCCACAAATAGATTTCGCCAGATGCAGATCGTTCGGGGCAGGCGATCTGAAAAAGTAGAGGCCATCTAAAAAAATAGAAGCCGTCTTGCGAAGGATGTTGCAATGCATCCTCTGCAGACGGCCTCATTCTAGAATGTATTTGCTCAGCTTGAGCTTAACTGTTTTTCTGAAGCTTAACCAGCTTGCCGGGAAGTGAAAATCCCGGCAGGCTGGCAATTCGAGAGTTACTGGTTCGAAGCGCGTTCGGACTCGTTGCGAGGTGCAGACTTCTGCAGAACGTTGACGAGATGACGGCCCGTGCTAGGCACACCCAGGTGTTCGCCTCTCACGATGTCTGCCGCCTTCATGGGGCGTCCGTACACTTTTTCACTGGCATCGTCGTCGGGACGAATCGTGGAGCCTTCGAGGGAGACGCCGGCAAACAAGCCGCGAGAACGCGAGTAGCTGAGGATCTCAGCGCGCATCCAGGCGTCGGTATTTGCGGAAGCATCACGACCCTTTGGGCCCGCGGCAGCGGAAGCATCGCCGCCCAGCTTAACCTTGCTGCTGAGAATTGAGTTCATGCCACGATCATTCATGACCAGCAGGATCAAATCGGTGGCTTCTCCGCCAATCTGGAAGCCGAAACTACCGCCTTCCAACGCGTACATGGCTGGAGCTCCCCACGGTCCCCGGAAATGCTCCCCGGTGCGGCAAACCATCGCGCCGCGGCCGTACTCTGCGCCGATCGCGAAAGCCGCCTTTCGGACAGAGGGAACCACGATGACGCACTCGGCTTTTTCCAACAGCTCATGAGGAATATTGTCCGGAATGTTAAGGACTTCCTGCATGACAACGCCGCATTCTTCGAGGCGTCTTTGTTCCTTGTTCAATTTATTGGCATATACTGCGCCTGCCACGAACGTAAGACATGTTGCTGCAACCATAAATCTCTTCATCGCTGACCTCCCGGTCAAGACTGCTTTTTTCAACCTTGTAACTCACTCAAACGCATTGTCTGAAGGACTTTCAGCATGGTTTCAATCACGAGAGGGTTATGCGTCACCCGACTCTCAGGCGGGCACGAGCGGAGCGTCGAGCTAAGAACCTTTCCTGCCCCCAACAAGGATCAAGACAATGCCTCCAACCAACGCGAGACCGCCGAGAATTGGTGGAATGGAAACGTGCTCTTGCTTTTCCGCGGTAGCGTGGATGGGCCCAAGGTCGATAACCTTTTCCTGATGGGTGTAATTGAAACCCTGATAGGCAAGGGCTAAGCCCCCGAGAACAATTAAGAGAATTCCAACCCAAACGACCGGTTTCATAGTGTTTGCTTTCGCAATTAAACCGACGACCTTCGGCCCTGAAGCAAGTTAAATACAAACACAACCAGCGCCAACACCAGCAGGATGTGAATGAATCCCCCGAGCGTGTACGAGGTGACCAGGCCGAGGAGCCAGAGGACAACTAAGACGACGAAAATTGTCCAAAGCATATTGTTCCAATCTCACAAGTAACCGTTCGAACCAACTTGTGTCTCACTAGAGATCGTTCTTGCGATCTCCCAAGGAATCTATCGTAGTGGGCTTGCATCGCTACGTCTGTACAGTTGCGCACACTTTCGACTATTTTCGGAGGAAGCGGACGGAGGAAGGGGCTGCGGCGGGGCAATCAGGTGATCGTTGCCAGGTGCCGCATCGAGGTTCCAATGAGACGGCAGTTAACTGCCTGACGCTTTAACTCCATGTTCCCTTCTCGATCACTCCCGTGGCGTTGCGTCAACTTCACGAGCGCGGACAACGAGGCGTCTTGGTGCGGGACCTACATAGTAAACCGGGAAGCAGGTGAGCAAAGTCAGTTCGTGACCGCTCGATGATTCCAACACGCTCATATCCCTGGGCTCGACGACTTCAATCGACTCCACGACGTAATCAAAGCTGCGGGCATAGGTCTTGAACCTGATTTCGTCGCCGAGACGAATATCGCGGAGCGGGCGGAAAAAAGTGTCGCGGTGCCCGGCCAGGGCGATATTGCCCGATTCGCCTGGCAAAGCGGACTTGGGAAGATGAGCGACGGCCCGCCGCAGGTTTTCGGCTGAATCGCCCTGAATTACGATGGCGTCCAATCCCAGGCGGGGCACTTGAATCTCACCGATGACCTCGCCATCCAGGAAAGGGTGCGGGTCCAAAGGGAGTTCAGCTTGCTTGAATTTCTTCATTTCGATGGATTGATATGCATGAGCGTTGGCAAAAACTAGACTGGCGTAACCCAAAGCGAGAATGCCAAACACAAGAAAAAAATAACACGCGCCACGGATAATGTTGGCTAGAGTTGACGAGGCAGCTCGCAGGGGAGGAGAAAAACGGTTCATCTTGTTCCCGACCCCGATTGCGCCGCGGCCGGCTTCTCCGCCAGTGGCGAATAGCCCTGCCGAGTGCGCACCCGCAACCTGCCATTGCCTGGAGCGTTGACCTTCACTTCGATTTTTCGAAATGCATCAGCGGGCTTCGAGCTCTGAGGCGAGTAACCGAGGGTGTACTGCTCGCGAAGGTCGCGCGCAATCTCTTTGGCGACGTCTGCGGTGGATTCGCCTTCCCTGGGAAAGTAGGAAATCCCTCCCGTATCTTTGCAAAGCCTGCGGAGAAGACCGGGGTTTTCCTCACCGTCATTCGAACCGACCAGGCCGATGGAATAGATCAAAGCCTGCGATTGCCGAGCCTGCGCGAGCACTTGCGCGTATTTCAGATGACTGGCATTGTCGCCGCCATCGCTGATGATAATGAGGGCCTTCTTATCCAGATGCCCGTACTGCAAATGATGGAGACCTTCGCTGACGGCGTCATAAAGCGCAGTGCGCCCACGCGCGGAAACGGCTCTCAGAGCTTCCTCCAGCTCCTTCGGATCGTTTGAAAACGCCTTCCCCTTCATCAGTTCAATCGAAACGTCATCATTAAAATCCACGACGAACATTTCATCCTGGGGATTGCTCGAATGCGCGAAGGAAGCCACCGCTGCGACGACCTCCGGGATTTTCGGCCCCATACTCTTGCTGTGGTCGACGATGAGCCCGATGGTAACCGGAATGTCCCGCTCTTCAAACACGGTGAGTTTTTGCAACTGCCCGTCCTCAAACACGCGGAAATCTTCCATCTTCAGGCCAGAGACAAAGGCTCCGTGTGTGTCCGTTACATTGACGGGGAGCAGCACAAGATCTGCCGAAACCACGATTTTCGCCTGGGAGTTCCCGTCAAGCGGAGGACGCTTCGTGCCAAGCGATGGAGAGAAGCCAATGATGGCCAGGAAGAGAAAAACGGGAGCAAGGAACAGGTGTCCTCTCCCCAGGGAATATTTGCGGGTTTTTGGAGCTTGATCCACGAAGAGGCTTTCTCGCGACGCTGGACGTGATCCTTAGATCACGTCCACGGCGCGGGAGATACAATCGCTTACGAAGCGAGCTTGAGGAGAAGCTTCAGGCCGAGCGCGAGGCTAATGGACAATCCACCGAGCAACGCAATCAGGGGCATGGAGCTTGCTGTCTTCGGCAGTTCTTCCGTTTCCGGCGTCGCTGCGACTGCAACAGGCGCAGTCTTTACGACTTCGGCGGGCGGGGTGGTCTGAATGACCGTGGTTACTTCCACTTCTTTCTGGTCTGGCGTGACGGCGACGATGGGAGCTGTCTTCATTGAGCTGTCATCAATAGTCTCGGCGGCAACGGCGGGAACAACGACTTGCGTCGTCTGGGCCAGCTGAATCGCACGAGCTCTGGGATAGACAAATTCCTGACCGAAAGTGTCGCCAGGATAGAACCAAGCGCGGAGCGCTTCGGGAGAATCGCCTGGGCGTTCGCTGAACTTCATGACGTTGTCGCCGGTGGGCGTCAAACGGTAGTTATTGATGGCCAGGATGGTAGCGATGATCTGGCTTCCATCCGCGTTGAAAACCTGAACGATGTGACGGTCAGATAATGAATCCAGCAGTTGAAACGTGTAGGTTCCGGCAGGAAGAATCTTGCCGGGAATTTCCACGGGCTGGCTGAAAGTAACGACGGTTTTCTTGCTCCAGGTGTCCGCTTTGGCGCCAGGCAGGGCTACAGCGCCTAAGAGTACGACAGCAAATAAGCTAAGCAATGCTCTGAAAGGCTTCATTCAAATCTCCTCCTTGAAGGGGTGTAACACTTCTAATACCGAGTTCCGTAGGACTACTCCGAGACAGTCAGGCGATTTCCGATGGGGTGGAGTGCGTGAAAGACTGTTTGTTTATTCCTACGAGGGGATCATGGTTCAAAACGGTGCACAAAGCTGTTCGTTTAGGTACACATTCACACTTTAGTTGAAGGTATTTGCGGTGAGCATCGTGCAGCCGTTGCAGATCCAGCGCCTAGGGGCAAGGCCCGATTGTTTGTGAGCGTCACCTTGCTGGGTTTGCCGCGAGAACCGGAACCGGACTGACCAATTTCAATTGGTCGAGATCAACCAATACGGCCTGCCAGCGACCCGCGTCCTTTTTGGTTTCCAGAGGAAGCGAAAGGTCAGAATAGAAGCTGAGGATATTGGCGCGCAGATCTGGCGACGTCAGATCGAACTTCCGTGCCGCGAGCTGACCCAACAATTTGGCGTACGTCTCGTCGGTCAGAGAGTACTCGGCGGCCTTGGTTTCCTTGCCAGTATCAAAATCACAGTTGGCCAGATCCAGCGAGCCGGCTCCGACTTGCTGGAGGTAGATGCGGTACTGGTCGACGGTGGTATTGATGCTCTTGAAGTACAGGTCTTCGGTCTTCGGCGTCGGGTTGTTGAACGCCAGCGCCTTGAAGGGGCCGATCTTGGGCATATATCGCAAGACTACAGACCAGAAGCGCGTGCCGAAATCGGGTTTGGTGTAATCCTTTCCCCATTCCTTTTCATATTCGGAGCGCGACAAACGGTAGAGAAACTTCTGTTTTGCGAAATCAGGCGTCTCCTGCATGATTTCTTTCTTATGGGTCTTCAGTGCGATCTGAGTCATCTGCGGGATCATCCGGCTGACGGCGAAGCGATAGGAGCCGACGGCAAGATCCTCGTGCGTCAGCACGTCCTTCAACTCCACGCCGTAGACAATGGGGAAAGTGCGTTCGAGGAGGGGCCTGGATACCTGAAACCCGATGAAATCGTGATATTGCTGCGAGGCGTAGCGATTCTTCGCCACTTGCACCATGTCGAATCCAAATTCTGTCTTCAAATGCGCGGTGTGGTCCTCCGCATACCTGACGGAATTACCGTACTTCGCGCGCAGCTTGGGATATTGAATGGCGACGGATTGGTTTACGGCTGGATGTCCGGCGATATCCGAAGCATAGTGCGCGAGCGCGCCGAGGGCGAAGGCGTACTCGTTGGCATCCTGACTCTGCAAAAGCAATTGTTGAACGAAATCGCCGCTGCGAACGTAGTGAACCAGATTGCTGAATTCCACGCTGCCAAATGGATAATAGCCGAGGTCCTGGATGACCGCGCCGCCGTAGGCGTAACCATGGGCTTCCTTGAGCTGGTCTTCTGTGAGTGCAGGAAAACGCTTCAGGAGAAGTGGCCGCAGCTGATCGGTCCAGACCAAGTCCACGATTTCTTCGTGAGTAAGAACGGAATAGGCGAGTGCGCCGCTCGCGCAAAGCAGGACGACGAGAAAAACAGTTGCCACGCGGAAAGGCCACCGGCTCCAGACACGAGACGCGGCAGTTTGCGGAGGTCGTGCCTCAATTAGTTTTTTTGAGTTCATGGACAAGTTTTTTCGCTTCCCTCATTCTCTCTTTGTAATAAGCAGGACTAATCAGGACCTTCTTTTGTCCAAGGCGCACATCCGCCTTGATGCCCTTCTTCGACAAGAAGAGGGAGAGCGCCGTATATGTCTTGATCTCTTTCTCAAGAAATTTGATGGCACGTTGCATGGACTCATCCATGGTTGACCTCCAAACAGACGGGTGCGGACTACCTGGGTACGTGAACCGCGACGCGCTACAGATACCAGCAAGCGGCTCCTTGTGCGACAGCCCAACCTCCGCCTTGATAGGGCCAGGGCGAACGCGCAAGCACAACGTTGACGACCTCTAGATGCGGCCGAGAAGCACAAGAATGACAACGATGAAGAGGGCGAGACCTACGCCACCGGTTGGGACGTAGCCCCAATCACGGCTGTGAGACCACCGCGGCAAAGCTCCCAAGAGGGCCAAAATCAGGATAACCACCAAGATCGTTCCAAGCATTGTTTGCTCCCTTCCAAGTCAACCTGTTCGATTGCGTTCAAGCTCCCCGGCGCGGGGATTCTGGTTCGCTGGTCTATCAACGCGCCGGGCCGCATTTGCATTCAACTGAAGAGCGGATCGGGCTTTAGATCACGACGCTGATTGAGAAGCGAGCGCCAGGATAGTAGGGGTTGTACATGTAATAGCCGCCGTCGACGTAGTCGATGTAGACATCGTCGGTGTAATACCAGCCGACTGGCCATGGCTGCACGAACCCAAACCAATAGCCACCGTACTGGAAGCGGGAATATCCGCCGACCATCACAGGGTTGCCGATTCGAAAGTGGTGGTCGTGCCCGAAGTTGGAGTGGAAACGCTCGTCTGGAATTCGACCGCTGCCCCTGGCACTAAGATGGAGAGCCGGCTGTTCCCGTTGTCTGGTCATTGCCTCCTGCGTGCGCTGTGGAGGGTGTGAAGACCCAGATTGCTGTTGTTGGTGTTGCTGATTCTGCTGAACTTTGGCTTGTTGTTGTGGTTGCTGCTTAGCAGAATTGCTTTGCTGCTGGTGCTGCTGCGGTTGTGGCTGTCCCTTGGCTTGCTGTTGCTGATGTTGCTGGGGTTGCTGCTGCGGGGATTTGGATTGCTGCTGCTTCTCAGGCTTCGCCTGTTGTTGCTGCTGCGCGGGCTTAGCCTTTTCTTCCTGTTTCTCTTGCCGCGCATCCGCCGTGGAAGCAATTCCAAACAGCAGAAAAAGTGCAGTCGTGCTGATGATTCTAATCGGCTTCATGTGTTATCTCCGTTGCTTCTATTCATGCGCCCTTGACTCGTCACACGGGCGCATACTGCAGGCGTAAACTTGCCTTTACTTCTCGCGTAAGAAATCTGCCAATTCGTTTTTCACCCGACGCGGATTCGCGAGATGGAATGAAAGAGTCCGAACACATTCAAGAGCCACAACACCACGCCGATCACCACGACGGCATTCAAGATGGATTTGATGCTGCCGGCCATGGGGATAAAGCTGTTCACCAGCCACAGCAGGACACCCACGACGATGAGGGTAAGTAGAATCTGAAGGAGAGGCATGCTTTTTACCTTTCTGTCTTTCGTGCAACACACTTGCACACTGACCCAAGGAATTGCCGCCTGTTCCGCCTGGCGGGGAGAACGTGTTGAACGTTTGCGTTCAACGAAGGGTGGACAACTGATCCAGACGGGCCGTGCAACAAACCTGTTGTTCGATGTCCTCAGCCGCTTGTGCGAGTCGTATAAGATCAAGCCGGAGGGGGTAGACTGGCCAACAGTTCAGTCCCTTTGCTGCAACTCAATCCTAGGCCTTGCCGGTGGGCATGTCTGTTCAGTTGTATACAAGTTTGGAGGATGTCGCAGAGGCGATGGCCACGTAAACTTTCAAGATCAGCGTGACATTCCGCGTGGCGAAGGAATAGATTTAGTCTTGCCTTCGGGGAAAGAATTCTGGCGAGGAGTTCTCTATGGATAGAAAGAATCAGTTCATTTTGTATTGCGCAGTTCTGGGAATGGGACTCGGAGTTGCGTGGCCCTTGCAAGGTGCGGCGCCCGGTGCGGAAGTGAGCGAGTTGAAAGTGGAAATTCACGAATGGGATGTACCGACAAAAGGCGCACATCCGCATGATCCCGCCGTGGGACCAGACGGGGCGCTGTGGTTCACGGAGCAAATGGCGAATAAATTGGGCCGGCTTGATCCCGCAACGGGAGCTTTCAAGGAATATCCCCTGGTCGAGGGGAAAAACTCGGGGCCGCACGGTCTGGTGGCCGACAAAGAGGGAAACATCTGGTTCACGGCAAATTTTGGCGGCTACATCGGAGAACTCGATCCCCGCACAGGAAAAGTGACGGAATATAAGATGCCGGATGCCAGCGTGGATGACCCGCACACAGCAGCATTCGATGCTCACGGAATACTCTGGTTCACGGCACAAGGAGGGAATGCCGTTGGCCGGCTGGATCCCCACACGGGGAAAATCGAATTGAAAAAAGTGCAAACCGAGAGTGCGCTACCCTACGGGATTCAGATCGATAGCAAAGGAGTGCCGTTTTTTTGCGAACTCGGAACAAACAAAATGGGCAGGATCGACCCCACAACGATGGCGATCACCGAATACAAATTGCCAGAGGGAGCGCGGCCACGCCGCCTGGCGATCGCAGCTGATAACACCATCTTCTTTACGGACTTCAAGGGCGGGAATCTGGGGCGGCTCGATCCTGTGACTGGCGCCGTAAAAATGTGGCCTTCTCCTGGTGGCCACGATTCAGGCCCGTATGGCATCGCGATCACGCCGGATGGAATGGTCTGGTACAGCGAATCGGGAGTTAAGCCCAACACGATGATTCGGTTTGATCCGCAGACACAGAAATTCGCTCGCGCTGCAATCCCGTCGGGTGGCGGCGTGGTGCGCAATATGGCCGCAACGGCCGACGGGCGCGTGTACATCGCCTGCAGCGGCGTGGATAAAGTCGGCGTCGTCGTACCCGCTCGTTGAGAACAACGGCCCCTGGGCTTGATTCTGCTGCACCGGGTGCGCCCTCCGTGTTGCAGCCCGTTAAGAGCCAAACCCGGAGTGAGTTAGAGGCGGAGCCTGCCGTTGGCGCTTGCACAGCAGTCGCCGCGCGATTTCTTGACGAAGGCGCGGGGCTTCGCTAGCGTCAGAAGAGGCGGAGTGCCCCCCACTCCGTTTGCGCGAGATGCGCAAATCATTCCGGGTGAGAGAATCCATTGGCCAACGCAATCATTACACTCACGACCGACTACGGGACGAACGACCACCTCGTCGGCACGCTTAAGGGAGTCATCCTCAAGATCAACCCCGACGTGACGATTGTGGACATCACGCACAACGTCACGCCATTCGATTTGCTCGATGGAGCGCTGGCGATTGGTTCGGCGTACTCGTATTTTCCGGCGAAAACTGTCCACGTGGTCGTTGTGGATCCGGGCGTGGGAACGCAACGCCGGCCGCTCCTGGTCAGCGCGCAGAATCAATACTTCATCGCACCGGACAATGGGGTGCTGTCCGTCATCTACGAGCGCGAAAAAGAAAGCCTGGTCGTGCGCCATGCAAATGTCGAACATTATTATTTGCAGCCGGTGAGCAAAACTTTTCATGGGCGGGACGTCTTCGCGCCTGTCGCTTCGTGGCTGACAAAGGGCTGGCAGACCCCCAGCATGGGGGACGAGATCAGTGACTACAAAAAGTTCACGCTTCCCCGCCCCAAGGAAACGGCGGGAGTTTTGAAAGGCGCAGTTTTGCGCGCGGATGCCTTTGGCAATCTGGTCACGAATTTCCGCGCACAAGATTTGCCGGAATCAGCGCTGAAGGACGGCACAATCAAGCTGCAAGTAGGAACGCATCCGGTGACCCGACTGGTGGACACCTTCGCGCTGGGCAATAATGGCGAAGCGATCGCCTATCTGGGTTCGAGCGGATACCTTGAAATTGGCGTGAACAAGGCGAATGCGGCGCGCACTCTGGGACTTGGCCGAGGCGCGGCAGTGGTTCTGACAAAGTAGAACGCCGCGGACACTCGCTCTCATGTCCTGTTCTTTCTAGGAACAAGTATTTATCGTGAAAATTCCTGCGCCGCCATTTGCGAACGCGTGCGCGGGTCCAGCCAATCCCGCCAGGCATCTCCCAGCAAATTAAACGAAAGCACCGCGGTCATCACAGCAAGCGCGGGGAACACCACCATGTGCGGCGCATCGAAGAGATGCCCGCGCGCGTCATTAAGCATGGCGCCCCAACTGGGAATGGGTGCGAGAACTCCCAGCCCCAGAAAACTAAGCGTTGATTCCGCGAGGATGGCTCCGGCCATGCCGATGGTGGCTTGAATCAGAATGGGTTGCAAAATATTGGGCAACAGGTGGCGCAGCATCAGACGAATGTGCGAAGCGCCAAGCGAACGCGCCGCGAGGACAAACTCCAGCTCCTTGACTTTCAGTACTTGGGCGCGGGCTAGCCGTGCGTAGCCCGCCCAGCCGGTAATGACCAGTGCGAGAATCACTTTCCCGATGCCCGGCCCGAGAAAGGCTGCGAAGGCGATCGCAAGCAGGATGCCCGGGAAGGACAAGAAAGCGTTAATGAGCAAAAGGTTGATGAAGCGGTCGAACCAGCCGCCGGCATAGCCCGCCAGCATTCCCATCGTCAATCCGATCAGACCGCAGCCGGAAACGACGCATACAGAGACAATAAGCGAGATGCGTGCTCCATAGAGAATACGCGACAAGATGTCCCGGCCGAGTTCATCCGTTCCCATCCAGTGCGCGCGCGAAGGAGACTCGAGCCGCGCGGGCAAATTTTGTACCGCTGGATTTGCCGGCGCTATCCACGGAGCGAGCAAGGCCGATGCCAGGAGGATCGAAGCGGCGATGAATCCAACGCGGGCCAGAACGCTTTGCCGCAGGAACTCGTTCAGCCCCTTCGGCGAAATCATGACGGTCTCACTCGGGGATCAATCACGGCATAGAGCAAGTCCGTCAGCAAGTTCACCGCGACGTAGGAGACAGCAATCACCAGGATGCAGCCTTGCAGCAAAGGATAGTCGCGCGCGGAAATGGCTTGTACCGTTAAGCGGCCGATCCCCGGCCAGGAGAAAATCGTCTCCGTCACGATTGTGCCCGCGAGCAAAGTTCCGAACTGCAGGCCAAGAATCGTCACGATGGGGATGAGCGCATTGCGAAAAGCGTGCCGGAAAAGAACAACATATGTGGAGAGCCCTTTGGCTCTGGCAGTCCGGACATAGTCGCTCGAGAGTTCTTCAAGCATGGCTCCACGAACCATGCGGGTCAAAATGGCAGCAAGCGCCACACCGAGGGTCGCCGCAGGCAACACATAGTACAGCGGGCCACCACGGCCAGAGACAGGGAGAAGGCCGAGTTCGATGGAAAAAAGGAGAATCAGCACCGGACCCAAGGCAAAGTTCGGGAATGCCAAACCGAAGAGGGTGAAAACTCCGACGGCGCGATCGGCTGTCTGCCCGCGGCGATTTGCCGCCAGCATGCCCGCAGAAATCGCAATCACCGCACACACAACGAGCGCAAGAAACGCAAGCTGGAGCGTGGCTGGATAGCGTTCGAAAATAATTCGGCGCACAGGCGCCTGGAACTTGAACGACTGTCCGAGGTCACCCTTCGCGAGTTGCCAGAGATAGTGGGCGTATTGCGAGTGCAGCGGCAAGTCCAAACCAAGCAGATGCCGCAATTGCGTGACCTGCCCCGGTGCCGCGCCCTCTCCCAGCATTTGCTCGACAGGATCCCCGGGCACGATGTGGATCATCAGAAATACAAGAGTGAGGACGAGCCAAAGTGCGGGCAGGGTGAGAAGAAATCGTTTGATGAGGTAGCGCGCCATGTCTGGTTACGAGAAGCAGGTCCACTCAAGTAGTTTTAGAGTCCTTTGACGGTTGCGCCACCAGGTCCCGCGAATCGGCGCTCCCGCTTTCTTTGGGCGCGGGCCGCAGGCGCTGGATCTTCACGCGCGCGACACGCTTTCCATCCATTTCCACCACCGAAAAGCGAAAATTGCCGAATTCGAAACTCTCCCCACCCTTAGGAATGAAACCCAACTGGTCCAGAACGAATCCTCCAACCGTGGCGTAGGCGGGGTCTTCCGGCAACGTGATGTTGTATTGTGCGTCGAGATCGCGCACGTTTAAAGCCGCATCGAATATGACCGCGCCGTCGGCCAGAGTGAGCGGGCGTTCAATCACGTCAAATTCGTCGTGAATCTCTCCGACCATTTGTTCCAGCACATCCTCCATAGTCACCAGGCCAAGGATGCTGCCGAACTCATCGACGACGACAGCCATGCCAACATGGCGAGCGCGCAACTCCTGCAGCAGCTCGCTCGCAGGTTTCGTCTCCGGTACGATCAGCACCTCGCGCAAGACGCGGCGCAGATCAAATGGCGGCGGCGGGAGGTTTTCTTCCAGGCGGCGCTCGCGATCGAGAAGTATCCACATCATGTCCTTGATATGTACAAAGCCGAGAATATGGTCCACGCTACCGCGGTAAACAGGGATGCGGGAACGCTGCGTGGTAGCAAATGAGCGCATCACTTCATCCAGATTGGATTCCACAGACAAGGTATGCATATCGGGGCGCGGAACCATAATTTCCCGAACCTGGATCTGCGCGAGTTCGATGGCGCTGAGAATGAATTTTTCTTCGCCTGGGGCAAGAAGGCCGCGCTCGCGCGCTTGTTGGATTTGGATTTGTAGTTCTTCCGTGGAGTGCGCTCCACCATGAGTTTGCGGCGAGGAAACTCCCAATGCCTTTACGATAGCGCCGGAAACGCCATCGAGCGTGTTGATCGCCCAATGGAACGTGTTCAAAAACCAGAGGAAGGGCACGGCGACCAGCAACGCGACGCGCTCGGCTCGCGCCAAGCTCAACGTTTTGGGCACCAGCTCACCGATCACCACATGGAGCGCGCTCAAGAGCGCGAAAGCACAGGCCAGTGCGATGGCATGGGCAATCAGCACGCTGCGGGTTCCAGGAGTGCCCGGCCAGACGGCCTGAAACACTTTCGCGAGGGAGGCCTCGCCCAACGCACCGATAGAAAGGCTCGTCAGTGTGATGCCGAGCTGCACGCCGGAAACCACTCGGTGCAAGTCACCGAGAAGAAACTCGACCACTCTTGCGCGCGCATTGCCGCTTGCTACCAGTTGCCTCACGCGCGACAAGCGCACGGCGACTAGCGAGAACTCCGTCGCCGCGAAAAAACCGTTCAGCGCGACCAACGCCAGCACGCCGATCAAACGCACTGCAAACATGGACGGTTTCTTCCCCCCTGCCGCATTGTAGCAGCACCAAGACTCGACCCGCTCACGCCTTGTTGCCAGGTGATGTTGTGCTATTTGCAACTGCCGCGCATCTCAATGCTCCAGCCATGCCTGGGAGCGGTTGCACGGCCCTTGGGCCTCCTCTACACTCGAATTTGCTTAATTCACGGGAGCAAACTTGAGAGCCATTTTTCGAATCCTTTGTTGGATCGTCGCCGTCTTCGTGATCGTTATCGGTGCAGTAGCGTGGTGGTTTATCTTCCGGCCACTGCCCCAAATTGACGGCACTGCTTCCCTTCCTGGTCTTCGGCAAGACGTCGCCGTGGAGCGCGACGCGTGGGGTGTTCCGCACATCCGCGCCTCCTCGGTGGAAGATCTGGTGGAAACTCAGGGATACGTTATGGCTCAGGACCGCCTCTGGCAGATGGATCTTCTGCGTCGGGTCGCGCGTGGCCAGCTCTCGGAAATTCTCGGCCCTGCAACGCTGCGCATCGACAAGGATTTTCGAACGCTGGGCTTTGCGCGGGCCGCGGAGCGCGACGCCGCCCTTCTCGATGGCGAAACCCGCAAACTCATGGAAGCGTACGCGCGAGGCGTGAACAAGTTCATCGAGCAGCACAAGAAAAATCTTCCCCTCGAATTTTCCTTGCTGCGCTACGAGCCCCGGCCCTGGCAGCCATCGGATACGCTAGCGATTTCCGGCTACATGTATCGGACTTTGACGAATACCTGGGATAGAGAACTGAATCGGGCGAAAGTTACGGCGCTTGCCGGCGCGGAGCGTTCCAAAGATTTATTCTCCGAAGTGGCACCCATGGATCATTTCGTCATCGGTGATCCGAGCGCGCCCAACGACGGCTCTCAGCATTTGGCAGCGGATCCCGATGACGAAGATGACGACGACATGGAGCCGGACACGGTACTGAAAGCAAGCAACGGCATTCCGAAGAACCTCGCAACGTCAGAGACCGCTCCCGACTTAACCACCGCGCTGTTGCCATCTATTCAAGGATTTCTCAGCGAGTCGGCAAGCGAGATTCGCCGCGGTCTCGGGAGCAATAATTGGGTCGTTAGCGGAGCGCATACAGCCACCGGCAAGCCGCTGCTGGCGAACGACACGCACCTCGAACTCACGATCCCGTCCATCTGGTATGAAATGCACCTCACCGCGCCCGGCTGGAACGTCAAGGGTTTCACATTGCCCGGCGCGCCGATGATCATCATCGGCCACAATGATCGCATCGCCTGGGGTTTCACCAACAACGGCGCGGATGTACAGGATCTTTACATCGAGACGTTTAATCCGGCCGCCGCGGATGAATATCGCGTCAAGGGCGCATGGGTAAAAGCCCAGATCATTGACGAGACGATTCACGTGAAGGGCCAGCCAGACGAGCACTTGAATGTGGTGGTCACTCGTCACGGCTCGGTAGTGCAGCGCGAGAACGACAAGGCTTATGCCTTGCGCTGGACGGTCACGGAACCCGGGGGCCTTGCAAATAGTTATAACTGGCTGGGCAAAGCCCAAAACTGGAACGAATTTTGCAACGTCATGAAACACGTTTGGGGACCGGGACAGAACGCGGTCTATGCTGATGTGGAAGGCAACATCGGCTACATTATGGCCGCGCGTGTGCCGATTCGAAAGAAGGGGCACGGCGAGGTGCCCGTTCCGGGAGACATGGACGATTACGAATGGACGGGGTACATCCCATTCGATCAGCTTCCGCAGGCTTTGAATCCGGAAAGCGGGCTGATTGTCACGGCCAATGCGCGAGTGGTCGGGCCCAACTACAAGCCTTACTTGACGGACCGATGGGAGGAGCCCTATCGCACCGCGCGAATCTACGACTTGTTGCATGACCGGCACGATTTGCGGCCGGAAGATATGTTGAAGGTACAGACGGATACGTACAGCTATCCGCATGTGTTCATCGCAGACCAATTGTCCTCGGCCGCGGGAACCGTCAAACCCAAGGATGCGCGAACTCAGAAATTGATCGAAGGCTTGAAAGATTGGAACGGTATCGCGGATGCCAATTCGCCGGAGGTTTCCTTTCTTCATGCGACTCGCCAGGCGTCGCTTGACCTTCTTCTCGAGCCATTTCTGGGAAAGGACACGGCTATCTATCAGTGGCGGAGCATGACGTTCCTGCAGAAGATCCTCACGGACCGGCCGGCAAGGTGGCTGCCCGCAGCTTACAAGAATTATGATGACCTGCTCGTTGCCGCAGCGGATCGCGCGGTTGAGAAGCTTTCCGCCCAAAGTGGAAGCCAACGGATCGAGGACTGGGCCTGGAAGCGATTCGACTCCCTGGATATGTTTCATCCCCTCGGTCATGCCGGGCTGCTGAAATGGTTTCTCAGCATCACAGGCAAACCTCAATCCGGTACTGTCTACAGTGTGCGCGCGGCGACAAAGACTCACGGTCCGGCGATGCGCTTCGTTGCGAACACGGGCAACTGGGACAATTCCATTCTGTTGATACCGGCCGGGCAATCCGGGCAGCCTGGGAGCAGCCACTATTCGGATCAGTTTTCCTATTGGTATGAGGGCAAACCCATTCTTGCTCCGTTCAGCGAAGCTGCCGAGATCCGCGCGCGAAAACATACGCTCACTCTTAAGCCGGGTTCGTGATCTTCTACCCTTCCCATGCCTGAGCTTCCGGAAGTCGAAGCCGTCGTTCGAACACTGCGTCCGCTGGTCCACGGGCGGCGCATACGCTGCGTTCACGTCCTGCACGGCGTTGCGACAAAGCCCCAAGCCGCTGGATACATCGCGCGTTTTGCTGGAGGCCAGTATATACGGCGAATCGCGCGTAAAGGAAAGTATGTGGTCTTGCTGCTGGACCGCGGCCTCCTGACGCTGCACTTCCGGCTTGATGGCCAGCTCCTGTGGTTCTCCAATGCCAAGGAACTGCTGAAACTGGCCAATCAGGGCAAGAATGGCGTTCATGTTGACGTTGCGTTCGAATTGGACAAAGGAGTCTTGGGCTTTGCGGATCGGCGCCATTTCGGCCGCGTCCATGCCTGGAAATCTGCCGATTCGTGCGCCGGCCTTGTGCGCCTTGGGATCGATGCGCTTTCGCGCGGGTTTACTGTCGCCCGGTTCAGCAAATTGCTCGCAGGATCCAGGCGTCCTTTGAAAGAGTTCTTGCTCGACCAGACCCACATCGCGGGAGTTGGCAATATCTATTCGTGTGAATCGCTTTGGCACTCGCGGCTCAATCCGAGGCGCCGCGCGAACACACTGAACCAGGTAGAAGCGAGGAGGCTGCATAAAGCAATTGTGTCGGTTCTCGCGCGTGCCTTAGAATGCTGTCTGCATCCGGCGCCAGCCTTTCGCGACCCGAAGTGGTGGTTTCAGGGGTTGGAAAAGATTCTTCGTGTCTATGATCGCGAAGGAAAACCCTGTCGCCGCTGCGGAGACTCCATCCGGCGCATTGCGCAGGGCGGCCGGTCAACGTATTACTGCAGGCGTTGTCAGAAATAGCTCTCTTCGAAGGATAGGCCGATCGCGTGAATTCACCAGCTCCTAAAAAACCCGAAGCTCCGAAGAAGCCTGATTTCGAACGCTCGCTCGCTCGTCTCGAGGAAGTCGTGCGCCGGCTGGAGAGCCCGCAACTCTCGCTGGATGACGCCATGAAACTCTTCGAGGAAGGCGTCACGCTCTCGCGCGAATGCCAGAAACAATTGGAAGAAGCGGAAGGCCGCGTGGAAATCCTGCTCAAGAAAGCGGATGGCAAGCTCGCCGCCGAGCCGTTCGATCCCGAACGGGAGGGCGATTCGTGAACCGCCCACGGTTCTTGTTGGGCGCTGGTTCCTTGCCGCGATGAAACTTCCTGCCTTTTTCGAAGAAGACCGGCTTTCTGTGGAAGCTGCTCTTGAACGGCATCTGCCGGCAGCGGACGCGCAGCCGTCCTCGATTCATACTGCCATGCGGTACAGCGTTTTTGCCGGTGGCAAGCGCGTCCGGCCGATCCTTTGCCTGGAGACCGCGCGAATCTTCGCCTCCGATGTGGCTCCGGCGCTGTATCCAGCGTGTGCCATCGAGTTCATCCACACCTATTCCCTGATCCACGATGATTTGCCGGCTTTGGACAACGATGATCTCCGCCGCGGCAAACCGACCAGCCACAAGAAATTCGGTGAAGCCATTGCTATTCTGGCGGGCGACGCGCTATTGACACTGGCGTTCGAGACCATCGGCGCAACCCCTGTGGACGCGGAGCGTCGCGTCGCCATGTTGAACGAAGTCGCTGCCTCTGCAGGAACCATTCGAGGTATGGTGGGCGGACAGGTGGCCGACATCGAAGCAGAAGGCAAGCGCGTCGAGCCCCAAACCCTGGAATACATTCATCTTTCGAAAACTGCCGCGCTGATCCGAGCCTCGATTACCGCGGGTGCATTGTGTGCCGGCGCCGGTCCTGATGACGTCGCGCGATTGCGTCGTTTTGGCGAGACGATCGGCTGGGCTTTTCAAGTTACCGACGACATTCTGGACGTGGAAGAATCCTCGGCCGCGCTTGGCAAAACCGCCGGGAAGGACATTGCGCAGCAAAAAGCGACCTATCCCGCCGTTTACGGTCTCAAACGATCGCACGAGATCGCCAAGGATCTCGCAACCAAAGCCATCGCGGAACTCACGCCCTACGCAGAACGTGCAGCGCGGGTTCGTGAGATTGCGGAGTTTCTCGTCCTCCGCCGCGCTTGAACATTCGAAGGCTTCATGACACCAAAGGCAGCCCGCACGCGGCTCGATCTTCTCCTCGTGGAACGAGGCCTCGCCGAATCCGTTCAGAAAGCGCTCGGCATGATCCTCGCGGGTGAAGTCAAGGTGGACGGCAGCAAGGTGAATAAGGCCGGCGTGCCTGTCAGCAGCAATGCGCGCATCGAGGTAACCAGCCGCACGCAGAAATTCGCCAGCCGAGGCGGCTTCAAGCTGGAAGGGGCGCTGGAGGATTTTGTGGTTGATCCCGCGGGGTTTGTTTGCCTGGACATTGGCGCTTCGAATGGCGGCTTTACGGATTGCTTGCTCCAGCACGGCGCGATCCGCGTATACGCCGTCGATGTGAATACCGGGCAACTCGACTGGAAACTGCGGCAGGACTCTCGTGTCATTCGAATCGAGCGTAATGCTCGCGAACTTCGCCCGAATGACGTTCCCGAAAAAGTTGATTTTGTCGTCATCGATGTTTCCTTCATCTCTGTGGGCAAGGTCATTGCGCCAGCCACGACGGCAGCGAAGCCCGGCTCGAACTTTCTGGCCCTGGTGAAGCCGCAATTTGAATTGTCGCGCGAAGAGATTGGCCCCGGTGGAGTAGTGACCGACGAATCGCTGCATGAGAAGGCTATTGAGGCGGTGCGCGAAACGCTCGAATCCGCGGGTCTCGAATGCCTTGGCGTGCGCCCAAGCCGTCTCCGGGGGGCCGAGGGTAATCAGGAATATTTTCTGCACGCACGCAAAAAGTCACTGGAGTAGAATCTCAGACGGACATGCACCCCGGAAAATCCTTCCAAACCATCGGCATCATTTCGCGCCCTCGCCGATCGAACCTCGACGTCGTTGTGCCACCGTTGCTGAAATGGCTCGACGCGCACGGCGTGCAAACTTTGTACGACGAAGAGACGGCAGGGTCATTGCCTGGCGGGCCGAAAGGAAAGATTCGGCCAGAAGTAGCTGATTCGTCGCAACTGCTGCTGGTGCTTGGCGGCGACGGCACATTGCTGGCCGCCGCGCGCCTCGCCGCGCCACGCGGAATTCCCATTTTGCCGATCAATATGGGAAGTCTCGGTTTCCTCACCAGTTTTACGCTCGATGAACTCTATCCCGCACTCGAGGAAACGCTCGCCGGCCGTTATTCCGTCAGTGAACGCGTGATGCTGAAAGTCGAACTGGAGCGCGCAGGGAGAGTGATTGAAAGCCAGAATGTGCTGAACGAGGCCGTAATCAACAAAGGCGCGCTGGCCCGCATGATCGAGCTCGAGCTCAGCATCGATCAGGATTTCGTCTGCCGGTACAGGGCAGATGGCCTGATTGTCGCGAGCCCCACTGGCTCGACGGCCTATTCTCTTTCCGCGGGCGGCCCTATTGTGCACCCTGCGGTCGAATCCTTTGTGATTACTCCCATTTGCGCGCACATGCTGAGCGATCGTCCCCTGGTTGTGAGGGATTCATCTTGCATCGAGATGCAGCTCTCCGGAAACACAGAATCGGTCTTTCTGACTCTTGATGGGCAGCGAGGCATTCCGCTTCAGGCCACGGATCGCGTTCGAATCTCCAGGGCGAAGCAGTTGCTGATGCTGATCCAGCCGCCCAGGAAATCTTATTTCGAAATTTTACGCAGCAAGCTGAAGTGGGGCGAAGCATAGCATCCGGCATCCGGATACAAGTCATTTCACGAACTCCTCCGTGCGCAGCAGATCTTCCCGCGTTTCCCGGCGCCGAATAACACGGAAGCTCTTCCCTTCGACCAGAATCTCAGGGGGACGGCACCGCGCGTTGTAGTTTGAGGTTTGTGCCATCCCATACGCACCCGCCACCCAGATAGCCAGTACGTCGCCTGGTTTCACTTCACCAAGCGGCCAATCGCGCAGGAAGCAATCGCCTGTTTCACAGACCGGGCCAACGATGTCGACACGTTGTCTTTCCGATGTTTTCTCATTTCGATCGCGCGTAACTTTGGTGATCGGATGGATCGCGCCGTAAAGCGCCGGGCGCATCAAATCATTCATCGCGGAGTCCACAACTACAAAGGTTTTGCCCCGGTTGGTTTTGGTGTAGACGACTCGCGTCAACAGAATCCCAGCTGGAGCGATGATCGAGCGGCCGGGCTCCAGCAATAAATGGACCCCGAGTTTCCGCACCATTTGCGCAACCAGCCGCGCGTACTGTATTCGTGTTGGCGGCTTCTGATCGGAATATCGGACGCCCAGCCCTCCGCCCACGTCCAGGTAGTGCAGATCGATTCCGGCTCCGCGGAGCTCGCCGACATAACGCGCAAGGCGCCCGACCGCGCGGCGAAACGGCTCGAGCGAAGTAATCTGAGAACCAATGTGAGCGCTAATCCCCCGCCACCGGATCCAATTCGAATCACGATGCAAGAAATACAGCCGCTTCGCTTCGGCCCAATCCAATCCAAACTTATGTTCGTGACGCCCAGTGGCAATGTGCGGGTGGCCACCGGCTTGAACGTCCGGATTCACGCGAATCGCTACCGCCGGCGGGGCGCCGCCATTTTCGACGTGGCGCGAAGACTCCTCCACGAGCACATCGAGCTCCGCCTCGGATTCGACGTTAAAGAGCAGGATGCCTGATCGGCCTCCGCGTTGCGCACCCGGGTAGTTCAACGCCTCGCGAATTTCGTGGCGGTTTTTGCCCACACCCGAAAAAACGATGCGGTCGCCGCGCACTCCAACGCGCCGCAAGTAATCGAGTTCGCCACCGGAAACAATGTCGAATCCGCTGCCCATCTTCGCCAGGCAGTCCAGAATGGACAGATTTCCATTGGACTTGACTGCGAAGCACAAAGTATGCGGAAGCGCACCAAGACCGCGATCCAGTTCGCGATAGGCATCTTCAATCGCAGCGCGGCTATAAATGTAAGCTGGCGTTCCAGCTTTTTCGGCAATCGAGGTTAGTGGTACCAGTTCACAGAGGACTTCCTGTGAGGTGGAGCCCCGACCGCTGCTCGGCTTCCATCGAAAGTGGCACGTGAATTGAGCTGGGTCAATGTACGCGTGCTTGCGGGGACGAGAGACGGGCGAACCGCTCATCGGACTTTCACGATCACCAGGGTTCGATCATCGGAAAGCGGCGCGCTCTGCGTGAACCAATCCACTTCTCGCAGAATCAAATCGGCCAGCTCTGTAGCCGAGACTTCGTGGTGCTGTTCGATCAGTTTCTGCAACCGGGTCGTGCCGAAAAATTGCCCCTCGGGATTTGACGATTCTGCAATTCCGTCCGAATGGAATACGAGAATATTGCCGGAATCCAGCGTCACTCCCCACTCGTCATACGTTACTTCCTCAAAAATGCCCAGCGGAAATCCCGTCAGCTCGATCTTCCCGCAGCGCCCTTCTTTGTACAGCAGGGGTTGCGATTGGCCGGCATTCGCTACACGCAGTTTCTGCCGGCCTTTTTGCCATGTTGCAAAGCACGCCGTCATGAAGCGGCCCTCGATGCGGCGTTCGCCCACAATCTGATTCATCTGCCGCAGCATTTCCGCGGGCTGCAGTTTTTGCGGCGCCAGACTCCGCATAATCCCGATGGCCACGGCTCCGTAAAGCGCCGCCGCCGTTCCCTTTCCGCTCACGTCTCCCAAGGCAATGCCAAGCTGCTGCGGGCCATACCGCAGGAATTCATAGAGGTCGCCGCAAACTTCGCGCGCCGAGAGATACCGCGCGGACATTTCAAGCCCGTAGTCTTCGGTCGGCACGGGGCGAAGAAGCGCGCCCTGGATTCGCTTAGCAGCCTGCAGGTCGCGCTCGAGGCGCGCTTCGTCCCGGGCCAACTGCTCGTAGAGCCGTGCGTTTTCCAGAGAGACGGCGAGATTTGCCGCCAGGATCGACAATGTCTGCACATGGTCGTCAGTGAAGTAGTTCAATTGCGGACTCTCCAGATCCAGCACTCCGATGACTTTCCCTTTGTGCATCATCGGGATCGCCAGTTCCGAGCGCGTCTCCGGATTCACCATCACATACCTCGGATCGACGGTCACGTCCGCCACAAACACCGGCTCCTTGAGAGTCGCCGCCGCTCCAACGATTCCCTCGCTTGCCGCCACACGTAGTTTTCCCTGGACCTGATGACCGTGCTTTACATCCACGCGGTGCAGAAAAACTTTTTGTTCTTCGTTATAGAGCATGATGCTCAGAATCTGATAATCGATCACCCGCTTGGTTTGTTCCGCGGCGCGCCGCAAGAGCTCTTCGACGTCCAGGATCGACCCGGTCTCGCGCCCCACTTCGCTCAGTAGGAGCAGCGTGTCCGCCTGCGCCTTCACCTTTTGAAAGAGTCGTGCATTATCAATCGCCACGGCAAGCCGGCTGGCAAGCAGCGTCAGAATGTTTTGCTGGTCGCGAGTAAAATAATCGAGATGGCGGCTTTGTATGTCGAGAACGCCCACACATTTGCCTTGAAGCATCAAGGGCACAGCCAGTTCGGAACGAACACTGTCGATGGCGTTGATATAGCGCGGATCCTTGGTGGTATCGCTGACGCGAACAGAGTGTCCCGTCGCGGCCGCAGTCCCGGTAATTCCCTGCCCTAGAGGGACTCGCAGATTTTCCGCCAGCTCACGCGGGTATCCGATCGCGAAGCGGTGGCGGAGATAGCTGCCGTCCCCTTCGATCATCAGGACCCCAAAGATCTCGTAGTCGATGTGCCGCTTGATGAGCGCCGCGGTGCGCGCCAGAACCTCGTCCAGATCCAGCGAGGAATTCACTTCCTCGCCGATTTCAGCCAGCGTAGAGAGTACTTCGGCGGAAAGCTCCGCCGCGGTATCTATTTTTGCAGCCTCCGTTTGTGCTCCCGTGGGATTCATGAACTCCAATTATTATAGCAGGTGACGAAGGTCCGGCCGGGCGATCGCGGCTTCCAGAGATGTATATGCGTATTTTCCCGATCCGGCACGCATGAACCGGCATTCTGCAAATTGGGATAGTCACTCAGCGACGTGAAGCTTGTTCGCTATCCATCCTTTTTGGGCTTACTTTCTTCGCAGTCGGGTTGATCGATAGCACACCAACATACGGCAAGTTTCGATAGCGCTCGGCGTAATCGAGCCCATAGCCCACTACGAATTCATTGGGAATCGAGAATCCCACATAATCGGCATGCACCGCAGTGATGCGGCGCTCGGGCTTGTCCAGCAGAACCGCCACCCGAAGGTGTTTCGGCTTGCGCTGCTGGAAGAGCCGGAGAAGATACTGCAATGTCATCCCGGTATCCAGGATGTCCTCAACGACGATAACCGTCTTACCCTCGATGCTGGAATCCAGGTCGCGCGTCAATCGCACTTGTCCTGAAGAGCGCGTCGCTTGGCCATAGCTGGATACCGCAATGAAGTCAAACGAGACTTCCCCGGAAATGCTTCGAGCAAGATCGGTAAGGAAAAATACCCCCCCTTTTAACACGCTCACCAGGTGCAGCGGTTCTTCCGGAAAATCTCTCCGGATTTGCCTGGCCAATGCCTGAATCCGCCGCTGAATCCGTCCGCCAGAGATTAAGATCTTCACGCGCTCCCCAGCTAGGTTTGTAGAACGGCGCTTTGTTTTCCTGGGTTTCGGCATAGTAATCCTTGAGTGGGGAATCGAGACTGTAGCGCACCGGGCTGCGAGGGCGCAAGGCTCACTCGTGACCTGTCATTTTTGACAGATTGACCTGCCAGAAACCTGGTTCGAGTATGGTTCGAGGGTCATCAGGTGTGAGTTCGCGGCTGCCACTTAAATTGAAACTTTGCTCCGAACGCGCCGAAGTTTTCAGGCAAGGTCTGAGGACAGCCAGGCTACTCCCTGTGATAGAAGTTGGGATACGACGCGAGCTGAGACTCGATGGGTAGCCATTGTCGGCGATTCCGCTCGCGGATTTAGTACCCAGTTGAGGAGAAAGCTGTAGTCGGCCCCGGACGTCCCAGCTGGATGCTTTCGGGGGCGAGCCGCCGGGAACGATCAAGCGAGGAACTCCGATGAAAACGAGTGGAGCGGGAACCTGGCTCAAACGCTGCTGCGTCGCTTTTGCCGTCATGACGTTCTGGGCACCTGTCATGGTCGCGCAGACTACTACGGACGGCGCCATCGGTGGCACGGTCGTTGATCCAAGCGGCGCGGCCATACCCGAAGCAAAAGTGGTGGTCAAAAGCACCGGCACCAATGCCGAGCAAACGGCCGTCACGGATGCCACGGGATATTATCGTGTAACTCGGCTTCAGCCGGCCGCCTATATCGTCACCGTGTCCGCAGCAGGCTTCGCGGATTTCACCGCCGAAAAAGTCGTTGTTGAGATTGGCACGGTGACAGAATTCTCGCCGCAGCTGGGCGTTGCATCGGCAGGAGCAACCGTAGTCGTCTCTTCCGAGTTGCCGCTCATAAATACCACCTCTCCAGAGTTTTCTCCCGTTCTCAATCAGGAAGCTATCCAAAACTTGCCGATCAATGGCGGCCGTTGGTCCAACTTCGCTTTGTTAACTCCCGGCGTAGTCAACGACCTCAATGGTTTTGGATTGTTGAGTTTTCGAGGCGTCAGCACCCTGCTCAACAACAATACGATCGACGGCGCCGACAATAACCAGGCCTTCTTTTCGGAAGAGCGTGGCCGCACCCGAGCGGGTTACTCCACGGCAAAAGTGGCCGTGCAGGAATTTCAGGTCAACACCTCCAATTATTCCGCCGAGTACGGCCGATCGGCCGGCGGGGTAGTCAACACCGTCACGAATAGCGGCACCAACCAGTTCCACGGTGAAGCGTATTTTTATGATCGGGACAATGAGTGGGGCTCGCGCAATCCCTTCACCAACTTGACCACGGAACCATCTCCGGGCGTTTTTACATCGACTCCCTTCAAGCCCAAGGACTGGCGGAAGATGTGGGGTTTGGGGGTGGGCGGACCAATCCTCAAAGACCGGCTTTTCTTTTTCTTTGCCTACGACCAATATCAGCGCAATTTCCCGGGCACAGCAGTCCCGGGGGCAAACAATCCCACCAGCTCTGCTTTCTTCTTTGCGCCTCCCACAACCGCGACGATTGCCACTCTCGCCACCCGCCTGGGAGTGTCAACGACGCAGGCGCAAACCGATTACACCGATGCATTGTCTGGCCTCGCCACAATGTTGGGTCCGGTTCCGCGGACGGGTGACCAAACCATCTTCTTTCCGAAGATCGATTGGGTCATCAATCAAAAAAATAGTGCGTCATTCTCGTTCAATCGCATGCGCTGGTCTTCTCCGGCAGGGATTCAGACCCAGCAAACCAATACATTCGGCATCGCCAGTTTTGGCAATGACTACGTGAAAGACACATGGGGCGTCGCGAAACTGGTGACCATCGTGACTCCCACTCTTTCCAATGAGGCCCGGTATCAATATGGCCGCGACTTCGAGTTTGAAAACAACCAGACTCCCACGCCATATGAACAAAGTACTTTCATAAACACCTCCGGAGGGTACATCAATCCTCTGGGACTTCCGCCCCAAGTTGCGGTTGTTGGCTCGAATGGACTTACGTTTGGACTGCCGAACTTCCTCCAGCGCCCGCACTATCCGGATGAGACCAGGCAGCAGTTTGCGGACACGGTCTCGTGGATTCACGGAAAGCACTCCATGAAATTCGGCACCGACTACAGCCACGTCAATGATTTTTCACAAAATCTGCGCAACCAGTACGGCTCCTATAGTTACAGCACCCTGCTGAACTATTTCTCCGATTTCTACAAGCCGAACAGCTGCACTGCGACGATCGGCGGCGTCCCCGATACAGCTGTTCCCTGCTATTCGAGCTACACACAGGCTTTCGGCCCGCTCGGCTTCACGTTCAATACCAACGACATAGCATTCTTTGCCGAGGACGATTGGAAGATTCGCCCGCGATTCACCATCAATCTGGGCCTACGCTATGAATTCGAGAAGATGCCCAGCCCATTCAGCGACCTTGTGAATCCGCTGGCGCTTCAAACCGGAGTCCTTCCGGACGACAAGAATAACTTTGGGCCGCGGGTTGGTTTTGCCTGGGATGTCTTCGGTGACGGCAAGACTTCGTTGCGCGGAGGTTACGGCGTCTACTACGGCCGGATTATCAATTCGACGATCTATAGTGCGTTGACCGCTACCGGCGTCACCGGGAGCCAATTAACCTACGCTTTCAGCGCGAGCCAGGGTGGGCCGGCATTCCCGACCATCTTGGCGGCTACTCCAACCAATGCGATTCGCCCTAACATCGTTTATTTTGGCAGTCAGTATCAAAATCCCCAGATCCAGGAAATGGACCTGACGCTTCAGCGTGAACTCGGCTGGAATACCGTCTTTTCGGTCAGCTACTTAGGCAGCCTTGGACGCAACCTGCCGAACTTCGTAGACGACAATCTTGCCCCCGCGACTTCGGCTGTCGCTTACAAAGTTGTGGACACTACCGGCAAAGGTCCCCTCGCGAATGGTTCGACCGTCTCGACACCACTTTTCACGACGCGGCCCAATGCTAATTTTGGGGCCATGACGCGAATCTTTGGGATCAGCACGAATTACAACGCCATGGCCGTGCAGCTTAACCACCGCATGTCTAATCATGTTCAGTTCTCTGCGAATTACACGTATTCTCATGCCTTGGACTACGGGCAGAATGAGTCCACCTTCAGTGACACCAACGACCTGCTCTCTCCGACAGATATCAAGGGCGAATATGGAAATTCCAGTTTTGATGTGAAGCATCGCTTTGTCCTCAATGGAATTCTCGAAGCTCCCTGGCACGCCCACGGTTGGGCGGGAGCTCTCGCCAATGGCTGGGAACTTGCGCCCATCTGGCAAGTGCAAACCGGCCTTCCGTATTCATTGATGACCACCGGGTCACCTCCAACCGGCCTTGGAGCGGCCAGCTCCGGAATTAACGGTTCTGGTGGTGCGTTCCGCATCTTGCAAACGGGACGCAATACTTATCGGTATCCCTGGACCTCGGTTATCGACATGCGCCTGGCCAAGACATTTACGTTCAAGGAGAACTACACACTGCAGCTGATTGGAGAAGCCTTCAACCTTTTTAATCGTCAGAACGTCACCGGAGTGAACAACCTTGGTTACATTATCGGGGGTACGGCCACGGCGCCTACTTTAAGCTTTAACTCGGCCTTTGGGACCGTCACCAACGCCAACAACAACTTCGCCTATTCCACCAGGCAGATCCAGATCGGCGCGCGATTCCAGTTTTAACCCCTAACGCCCGCCCATTCAGTTCGACTCACTGGCCGCCGCTCCGCAGCGGAAGGAACCCGGTATTTCATCCCGATGGCTTCGTTCGGACGGTACTAATAAAGCATTTGACACGACATTTATACTGTGATACACTCATCCGTGTATCTCGAAACAGATTCTCACCCGCTCTCGGTCCTCCGCAGCCCGGCCGACGACCTTTGCCTTCCACGTTCTGGCCGGTATCCGCTTTCAGAATTCCCTCCTCTCTTTCCTGCTAAGTCCTTTGGAATGCGCAGATCCGCTCTCTCCTTCCTGCAACCCTTTTATTTTCTGAAGTTACCGAGCCCCCTCGGAACTGTGCATTCTAAAGAACTTACGGCACTCGTATTCTGTCGCCAACCCCTTTGGAATCAACACTTACAAACCCACCCCATAACTGTGCAAAACAAAGGACTTATAAACCCTTTAGAATCCGCACTCACGAGAAATGCTCCTGTAACTCCTTTATAATGCGAACTTACAAAAATGGGGGGAGGGGGGATACTCGCCCTCAATCCCTGAGCAACACTGTCCTTTGCCTCTCGGCTATACTCTCTCCTCCGGAGGACCCCTGCGTTGGAAGTCGCCAAGAGTATTCTCCTGATTCTCACCGCTCTTTTTCCCATCGTAAATCCGCTCGGCGGCAGCCCCGTTTTTCTCGCCCTGACGAACGATTACCCAGCCTCCACGCGCAGAATCCTGGCTCGGCAAGTTGCGATGAACAGTTTTTTCCTGCTGATTGCTTCGTTCGTGGTGGGCTCGCACATTCTTGCTTTTTTTGGGCTTTCCATTCCTGTGGTCCAGGTCGGCGGCGGCCTCATCGTGATTTCCAACGGTTGGGCCATCCTGAAGAGCAAAGAAGAAGTCGACCGCGGCCAGGAGGTTCAGAAAAAAGTCAACTTGCAGGACATCTCCCGCAGCGCGTTTTATCCGCTGACCCTGCCGCTTACGGTAGGCCCCGGCTCCATCTCCATGGCCATTACTTTGGGGGCGAACGAACCGCGCCACATCGGGCCCAACTTCCTTGCCATTCTCGCAGCCCTGATCGGTTCAGCTCTCTTGGCCGTGAGCATCTATCTCTGCTATGGCTTCGCCGATCGCCTTGCCGCGGTAATTGGAGAAACCGGCATGAGTATCATCCTTCGGCTTTCCGCTTTTCTCCTTGTTTGTATTGGAGTTCAAATTCTCTGGAATGGAATGCGTGCCTTGCTGCTCACTTTGCCAAACCTTTCGCCATGACTCTCATAGACTCGCATTGCTCTCCCCCGAGCTATCCAGATAGAATTCAAAAGTATCACGTCGCATCTTTTCACTGTGTTCATGGAATGTCTTGAGGGCCTGGGAGTGTTTTACACACTACGATGTCGTGCCTTTGCGAAATTCATTTCAGGCATGATGCAATGATAGGAAGTGATTTTCAGTCGCAATCAGGCGGGTTGAATAAGGGCCTCGGGTTAATTTCGGGGCGTTTTAGAGGTGTTAGCGTTTGTGCGGAATCACTGGATTTACAACTAAAAACTGGGAAGCGCCGGCCTCACGTATTCGCGAGGCAACCGCAACGCTGATCCATCGCGGCCCTGACCAGCAAGGCGTATTCCAATCGGAACTCTTTTCATTGGGCGCCACGCGCCTCAAAATCATTGACCTCGATTCCGGCAATCAGCCCATTCTGACGGAGGACGGTGATAGCGGCATCGTCTTCAACGGTGAGATTTACAACCACCTCGAGCTGCGCGCCGAGCTGGAAAAACTGGGGCACCGGTTCGAGTCTCACTCGGATACGGAAACTGTCCTCCATGCCTTTCTCCAGTGGGACAAAGATTGTTTTTCGCGGTTGAGAGGCATGTTCGCCGTTGCGTTGTGGACGAAATCCCAAAAGCGCATTGTGCTGGCTCGCGATCGCATGGGGATCAAACCGCTTTACATCACCCGCATCGATGAAGATCTTTTTTTTGGTTCTGAGCTGAAATCGCTCTTCGTCCACCCGGAAATCGATCGCCGCCTCAGTCTCCAGGGTCTCGATTGTTACCTCGCATTGAATTACATCCCATGCCCTTGGACACTCGTTGAAGGCATCGAGAAACTGCCTCCTGGAGAATGGCTGGAATGGATTGACGGAAAGATTTCCACCGGCACTTACTGGCGGCTCCCCTATGGGGTATCCCCCAATATCACACTGGAGTCCGCCAAAGAAGAACTCGATTCCCTGCTGCAGAACTCCGTTCGCGAACACCTGCTGTCGGATGTTCCGCTTGGAGTCTGGCTCAGCGGCGGCATCGATTCATCAGCAATCCTGCATTACGCGGCCAACGCATCCAGCTCGCAATTGAAGACCTTCTCGATTTCCTTTCGCGGCCGCAGCTTTGACGAAACGGAATACGTCCATCGCGCGGTGAAACAATACGGCACGGACCACCAGGAACTGGACCTCACACCCGAAGCGGATCTGCGGGGCGCGATCGAGGAATTCGCTTATTTTTCGGACGAACCGAGCGCCGACGCCGGGGCGTTGCCGGTCTGGTTTCTTTCCAAGCTTTGCAAAACGAAGACCACCGTTGCATTAAGCGGTGAAGGCGCGGACGAACTCTTCGGCGGCTACCTGACGTATCGCGCGAACCATCTGGCGGAACGCGCGCGCCTCGCGCCCTGGGCCTTGCTTCACCTAGCCCTTGCAGGAGTTCGCCGCCTGCCGGTTTCGGATGACAAGATCAGCTTCGAATACAAAGTGAAGCGTTTTCTGGAAGGCTCGCTGATGTCTCCGGCGCGCGCGCATATCTACTGGAACGGGACTTTTTCCGACGCCGAAAAAAACGCTCTCCTGAAACTAAAACTTCCGGATTCGCTCAATCAAAAATTGGCCGAGATTAGCGGATTGCCGCGTGGGACGGATGATCTCGCGCCTTATCTCTGGTTCGATCAAAAATATTTTCTTGCTGACGACATTCTGACCAAGAGCGACCGCATGAGCATGGCGCACTCCGTCGAAGTTCGTCCGCCGTATTTGGATCACCGCATCGTGGAGTTCGCCGCCAGGTTGCCGGCTTCCCTCAAGATCCGTGGGACAAGGCAGAAATTCATCCTCAAGGAATTGATGAAAGACAAGCTGCCACGCGCGATTCTTCAGCGCAAAAAAATGGGCTTCGATATTCCCGCGCACGAATGGCTTCGCGGCCCGCTTCGACCGCTCCTCGCGGATGCTTTGCAGTACGGCGCGGCCGAGTGCGGCGGCCTGTTTGACTGGGGCGTGGTCGAGACCCATGTCCGGCTCCACATGGAACGGAAATCAAATATTGGCTATCACCTGTGGGGATTGCTTATACTGTTTCTGTGGATGAAGAAGTGGCGAATCCAGGCGGCTTCGCCAGCTTCGTCAAAACCTTTGGCGCTTCAGGCCCGGCATCATTAGAAAACGGATCGCAAAATCACGCTTGCAATGCCTTCGCGATACGGGTAAAAAAAGAAGTCCGCGGCTGGTAAACTCTTTCCCTGCGCCTTTTTTGCCGAGTGCGAAGCATCCGGACAAGATACGTGTGGCACGAACTGCCACTGACAGTAATAGTTGGAATTACCTTGAGGAGGGTAAATGAAGATCGCCGTACTGGGTGGAGATGGCTATTGCGGCTGGGCCACAGCTCTCTACCTGTCGCAGAAGGGCCACTCGGTAGCCATTATTGATAATTTCCTGCGCCGCACCTGGGACCACGAATTGGGCGCGCAGACGCTGACTCCGATTCGCCCGCTCGCGGATCGCGTCCGGGTTTGGCAGAGCTTGACGGGCAAGGCCATCGAGCTATTTATCGGTGACGTCGCCGATTACGACTTTCTCGCTTCCAGCTTGAAATCCTTCGAGCCCGAGGCCATCGTCCATTTCGCCGAACAGCGCTCCGCTCCCTACTCGATGATCGACCGCAAGCATGCGGTGTTCACGCAAGTGAATAACGTTGTCGGCACGCTGAACGTGCTCTTCGCCATTCGCGAACTCATGCCGGACTGCCACTTGATCAAGCTGGGCACCATGGGCGAATACGGAACCCCGAATATCGACATCGAGGAGGGGTACCTGACGATCGAGCACAACGGCCGCAAAGACGTGCTTCCCTTCCCCAAGCAGCCGGGCTCCTTTTATCACCTCTCGAAGGTGCATGACAGCCACAACATGATGTTCGCTTGCAAGATTTGGGGCATCCGCGCGACGGATCTAAATCAGGGCGTCGTTTATGGAACCATGACGGACGAAGTCGCACTCGACGAAGCGCTCATTAATCGCTTTGACTACGATGACGTGTTCGGCACGGTTCTGAATCGCTTCTGTGTGCAGGCAGCCATCGGCCAACCTCTGACGGTATACGGCAAGGGTGGACAAACGCGTGGCTTCCTGGATATTCGCGATACCGTGCGATGCATTGAGATTGCGTGCCACAACCCCGCGGGTAAGGGGGAGTGCCGCGTTTACAACCAGTTCACCGAGCAATTCTCGATCCTGGAACTGGCTCACCTGGTGGAATCCGCGGCGAAGAAACTTGGCATGTCGGTTGAAATCGATCACCTTCCCGATCCGCGCGTCGAAGCAGAGCAGCACTACTACAACGCAAAACATTCGAAGCTTATCGACCTGGGTTTGCAGCCGCACAACCTGTCGGATTCGTTGCTGGATTCGCTGATGAATATTGCGCTGAAATACCGGGATCGAGTAGATCTCTCACTTATGCTGCCGCAGGTTAACTGGCGCGAACCAAAGAATGACCGCCGCCGGCAAATCCCAACGGCAGCCAGCGCCTCGGTGTCACGCTAGCGCTTGCTGATCCAAAAGAAGACCTATTAAGCAACACCGCGCGAAAGAAACCAGCGCCAGGTGTTTCTCAGGCCATCATCCAAACGAGTCTGCGGATTGTAGCCCAACATTCTGCGCGCCTTCTCGATACTCGCGTAGTTGCGGAGGATTTCTCCCGCTCTGCGCGGTTCGTGCCGCACGTCGAACTTCTGTTCTGGCAAAACATCCTTCATTGTCTTGAGCAGAGTCAGCAACGACGTTTCGCGCCCGGAGGCAATCTGAAAGACTTCCCCGGGCGTATCGTTTTTGTCGGCGAGGAGAATGGCGTCCACAAGATCAGCCACATAAAGGAAATCCCGCGTTTGCTCTCCATCGCCATAGATCACGATGGGCTTTTTCTGAATGAGGTCTCTGAAAAATTGCGCCACGACGCTTCCCTTGTGATAGGAAAACGGGCCATAGACGTTGGAGAAACGGAGCGCCACCGTGTTCAGACCATACGATCCAAAGAACGCGGAACAGTACGCTTCCCCCGCGAGTTTGCTTGCGCCATAGGGCGATACGGGGCGCGGTACCATTCCTTCGTGAACCGGAGGTTCTTGCTCGCCGAGAATGGCGCCGCCGGTGGAAGCGAAAACCAATTTTTTCACAGCGGCATCGCGGCAGGCGCTCAAGACGTTCATGGTGCCAATCGCGTTGATTTCAAAATTGAGTTGCGGATTGGAAAGCGATTCGACCACGCGGGTATGCGCGGCGAGATGTACGACCACATCCATTCCCTCGCACGCTTTGGCAACCGCCGCTCGATCGAGAATGTCGCCTACCTGCAACTCGACAGCAGCCGAGGCGAGGTCTTCTCGTTTGCCGAGACTTAAATTGTCCAGAACGCGCACACGGGCGCCCTGCTCAATCAGACGAGAAATAAGATTTACGCCAATGAACCCGCAACCGCCCGTGACGAGGTATGACTTCATGCGGCGAAACCGATCTTGAATTGCGTTTGCGTCAACACTTCCCTCCCACGACTCTATCGAGTTTGAATTTCTTCTCAGGTCGAAGCGCTTTGCGCCGGACCTGAAGCGACGGGAACGAGTCTTCCTTCACTGAGACGGTAATCAACGCCGCGCCAACGGATAGTTTTTCTCCCGAAACTGACGAGCCAGATGAAGAAAGCCATGGCGTCCCATACCGGGATGAGCGGCATTTTTTTCCAGAGACCCTTCTGCTTCATCCCCCATGAGCCAATCAGCCAGGTCATCGCCATTCGAAAGATGAGGTAGCCGCCCAAGTAGGTTGCGGCGACTCCGCCCGAAGGGTGAACCGCGACGGCCACAAGCGCCCACGGCAGTCCCCACGTGAAGAGCAAACCGAAATGGCCCCAAGGACGCATGTGGCGCATCACGGTCATCCAACGAACGCGTTTGTAGAGCAGATCGTTCAGGGAACGAAAATCGGCGACCGTCTGGACAACATAAGGAAGAAGGCGGGTTTCGAATCCCTGTTCAGCCGCGAGACGGCCAATGTAGAGATCATCGGCGGGGCGGTTTTCGATCAATTGGTAGCCACCGAACCCCGAAATATTCTTGCGTGTGGTGACGATGGTCTGCGAAAGTGTAAATTTGGCGCCATCCAATTCCCAGGCGGCCATGATTCCGGCAAAAAAATCCGAGATCATGGAAATCGACTGAAGCTCTTCGAGAAATGAGTTTTCCTTCGTCGAAGCGTACAGGCAAGTGGCCGCGCCAACTTTGGGATCTTGAAACGGCGCTACGACGGAGCGCAGGTAGTCCGGACGCACACGGACATCGCCATCGGTAATCACAAACAAATCGTGCCGGGCTTCATTTGTGAGGCGCACCAGGCGCGCCACCTTGTCATTAATGGCGTCACGCCCAGAGCCATAGAGCAGCCGAATCTGGCGCTGGGGAAAGTCGCGAATCAGCCTTTCGAGCACCGGCAGCGCGGGGTCATCCTGGTCAACGCAAAAGACAATCTCGTAGTCCGGGTAGTCCTGGTTGCAGAAGCTGGCGTAGTTTTCGTAGGCGTCGATATCGAGATTCTTGATGGGCTTCAGGCAGCTTACCGGAGGAGTAAAGTCCGAGGAATGGCCGTATCGCCGCTTTGCATCGAGGAAAAAATCAAGAGTGCTATAAAGAACCAGCAGATAATAGATAAAAGGAACAGCGGCAATCCCGAGAACAATGTATTCAGCAACCCTCGAACTCATAGGCCCTCTAGCCTTATAGACATTTTGCGATTCTCCGCTGATGGCAAGAGCGCACGCGCCCGGATTCCCGCCACTCGCCGCAGGAGTCAAAAAGGCTGAGTCCCAACACCGTTCAAAAGGAGTGTAGAACCCCGCCATTCCTGTTTTTCACAGGTTTATCTGATGGAAAAAGAATAGCAAAAATTATGACATTTCGCTGCGCGAGACTTGGGCAACTGTGGAACATCGGGTAAAATCCTAGTTGCTACAATTCTTACGCGTGAGGCGAAGCAAAAGTCGAATGAAACATTCTCCAGGCCCACATCTTAAGACAAGCCTTTTCATTTTGTTCATGATTTCCTTCGCGCCATTGGGGAATGTGCTGCTTGGCAAGGGCATGAAAGGGGTGGGCTCGGCCAAAAACTGGGCGCCTGGCGATCTATTGCCGATTCTTCTCAAGATTCTCTCTTCAGGCTACATCTGGCTTGGCATCATGTGTCTGCTTACATTTTTTGTGGCTTATATGCTGGTGCTCACCTGGGCGGATTACAGCTATGTGCAGCCCGCGTCGGCTTTCTCCTACGCCATCGTCGCGTTACTGAGCTATTTCCTGCTGGGAGAGGCGGTCTCCCCCCTTCGCTGGGCCGGGATTGTAGTGATCTGCGTGGGAGTTTTTGTGGTCGGCCGCACGCCACACCGTACGACGGAGAAAGCCTAGCCGTGCGGGAATTCTTTTTTTTCTTCCTGGTGGTGGTTGTGGGGACGGGCGGGGAACTCTGCGTGAGCCGAGCGATGAAGGTTGTCGGCGAGGTTCACGACTTCCGGCCAGCCTCGCTGCTTCGCTTTGTCTTCCGCGCCGCGCGTGTGGGATGGATGTGGATCGGTGTAGGGATGATGACGCTGGCCTTCTTCTCTCTTCTAGCGATGCTGTCGATCGAGAATGTGAGCTTCGTCGTTCCAGTGACGGCTTTGAGTTATGTGGCAGGAGCCACGGGTGCATTGCTGTTCCTGCGCGAACGCATCAGCGCACAGCGCTGGCTCGGCGTACTGATCGTTTGTGTCGGTGTTACGCTTGTCTGGCTCAGCCGACGTTAGCCCGTGTCGAGCGTCCGCTTTATTGCGGCTTGTCCGGGTCGACTTGCTTGGCAGCTCCGATTTTAATCGTGGCTCCGAAGCGCTTGTAATTCTGATACCGGACGGCTACTCGAACATGCACGTCCTGGCCGCTTTTGAAGTGGAGAACATCATCAGAACGCGTATAGGTGGGAAACCAGTAGTGCCCTTCGATATTCTCCCTGAATGTCTCAAATATTGGATAGGCGCTATCTTGTCTTTTCTTCATGAGGCCGGTGCCCTTGCCGCGGGTCTTTACAATCTGCATATCCCGATCTTCCACCCAGATGCGCCCCTGGAAGTAACGCTGGCCCTTCTCCATTTTTAAGGGATTGATGTCAAACACATAGGTATCCAGCTCGTCCACGTGCTCGCGGCCTAGATACTTGACGTCGTACTTGGGCAGTTCTTCCGGAGTGAGGACGAGGGGCCAAATCTTTTCGATATCGTCGAAGTCCTGTTGTTCCATTCCGATGCGTACGATACTGGATGCCGGCGCTTCAATGACTTTTTCATAGCGCTTCCCCGCCGGGGTGAACAGAATATCGCTGGTCATACGATATTCACCATCTGGCTGGCCATCGTCGTCGATCGTCTGGAATAGAAAGACTTGCGTATAGGTGTAGTTTTCCCGCTCTTTGCGGAACTCCGCCTCGTTCTCCGTAAATTTCTTGATGATCTGCTCCACCGGAACGGCGGGCGGCTCGTTAGCGACATGAGAAGGACCCGATTGCGGGGCAAGATTCGTTTTCGGGGCTGGTGCAGGCACCGCGGGAGCCGTCGAAGTGTCGGTGCGCGTGGGTGGGGGCAGGGGCCCCTTTTGCTGCGCGGAGAGAGTCGCCGGCAGCAGCGCACCTGCAATCAGCAGGAGTGTTTTCACTCCTGTTTGCATTCTCTGATTCCCAGCTAACCCAGACTTGAGTCCCCGCATGGCCTTCCATCTCCTTAAATCGATTCCCCCGTTCCTTACCTGATGGTTCGATGCCCCGACTCGGGGTTTCGTGGCCTAAATAAGGACCAGGGACTTCCCATCTTCGCACGAAATCGAATCCAAGCGAGTTCCAGTCCGACACCAGGTGTGCACCGCCTGCCGATGATAGCCAGAAGGCCGTCCCGGGAAGGAAACTCACGGGAATGCCGGCATCGCGCACACGGTCCCAGTGCTATACTTTAGTTCCCTTCCATTCGAAATCTCAACCTGCGCCATCCCCCTTCTCGCGCAATGAGGCTCTCATGAAAATAGCCGTGTTAAACCGCCGTGGGGCGTTGCGCCACAATTTTAAGGTGCCATTGCGCGTCCGCATCTGCAAGTCAGCGATCCCGGAACAGCGAACAAACTCGGAGAATCTCTCGGGGAGAGGGATTTACTTCGCAACGGATTCGCCGCTGTGCGTTGGGACGGCAGTCGAGGTCCTCCTGAAGATGCCGGAGGAGATTACCGGACAGCCGACAACCGAATGGCTGTGCTCGGGTCACGTGGTGCGCGTGGAGCCCTTTGATTCGGCAAAGGGCAGGCTGGGAGTAGGCGTGAAGTTTGATTGCTACGAGATTTCTCGAGTAACACGGAATGGAAGCGCTGACCCTCACGAGAAGCACGGAAGCGACCGGCCTGCTGGAAGAGGGCAAGTTTGACGTGGTCTTCCTCGACCTGCATATGGCGTCGCCTGACGGCATCGAGCTGGCGCGACAGATGCGCCGAACGGAATCAAACCGGAAGACCCCGATCATCCTGCTCAGTGACGACCAGCGCCCGAGCGCGATGTCCGTTGGTTTTGAAGCCGGGGCGAGTTTTTTCTTGTATAAGCCCATTGATAAGGATCGTTTACTGAAACTCATTCGCGCCACGCAGGGAACGATGGAACACGACAGGCGGCGGACGAGGCGCATTTCATTGGAGTCCAGAGTTCTTCTTCAGTTTGGCGCGGAAGAGCTGGAAGCGCAGAGCGTCGACATCAGCCCAACTGGAATGTTGGTCAGGTCGGATCGCACACTTCCGCGGGGATCGCCGGTGTCCATCCACATGCACCTTTCAGAGAAAATGAGGCCTGTTATGGGTGAGGGTTCGGTGGTACGCATTGCGGGCGGAAACCAAATGGGAATTCATTTTGACGGGCTCGCGCCCGAGGAGGCAGAGCGGCTGCAGGAGTTTCTCTTGCCTCTGATCGCCGGCAGCTGACTTGGCGACTGGCAACCTGCTCGCGTTTATTTGCGACTCTTAATGTTGAACGATTCCCTGCCGGCCCCCTCACCCTCCAGCTATAGCTCTGCCCGTTGCTGCAACGAAATTCAGAAGCACGCTCGGAATTGTTGCATTAGCAACGGCCGGATGGATAGACTCAGGCCCCGAACAAAGTTTCGCGACGAATCGCTCAATCTTTTCGAATAGAAAGGCCTTCATGAACAGGGTTTTTCTCTCCCGTACGGCGCTCATTCTGTTTCTGGGAAATTCTGTTATGCCCCTTTTTTGTGCACGGACGGCGCGGGCTCAGAAAGGCTCTTCGAGTCCCCCGGCCCAGTTCGAGGTAACGGAAACAATTATCGCGGAGACTAAAGATGCAATTCGGTCAGGGAGGACGACTTGCCGTCAGGTGGTGGAGGGCTATCTCGCGAGGATTCGCACTTACGACGAATCGACGCACCTGAATGCGATTGTGCTGGTGAACCCGCAGGCGCTAAAGGATGCCGACAAACTGGATGCGGAATTCGCACGCGCGCATCAGTTGAAGGCGTTGCATTGTATCGCGGTCATCGTCAAGGACAATTACGACACGGCGGGTCTGCAGACGACAGGCGGGTCATTGGCGATGAAGGGATTTGTTCCCGCAGAAGATGCATTCATGGTGCGAAAGCTGCGCGATGCTGGAGCTATTGTCCTGGCAAAATCGAACATGGCGGAATGGGCGTTCAGCCCGTATGTGACGATGAGCTCCATCGGAGGGATCACGAGAAATCCGTACAACCTCGCACACGTGCCCGCCGGATCAAGCGGGGGAACGGCTGCGGCAGTGGCGGCGAGCCTCGGGGAGGTCGGGCTCGGAACGGACACAGGCAATTCCATTCGCGGACCGTCGTCCCACAACAGCCTGGTGGGGATTCGCCCCACGATGGGGCTAACGAGTCGGGACGGCATCATCCCTTTGTTCTTTTACAACGATATGGGCGGACCGATGGCGCGGACGGTGGCGGATGCCGCAGCGGTTTTAGGAGTTGTAGCCGGCTACGATCCCGCTGATCCGATCACCAAACTCTCGGAAGGCAAGGCGTATGGGGATTACACACAGTTCCTGGACAAGAAGGGCTTACAAGGCGCACGAATTGGCGTGTTTCGAGAGTATATCGATACACCCACTACGGATTTACAAGTGAAGGCCTTAGTGGAAAAGGCTATCACTGATCTGAAAGCGCAGGGTGCAGTGATTGTCGATCCATTTGTGATTCCGAGTTTCGATGAGTTGACCAAGGATATCTGGTGTGGCGATTTTCAAGCGGACTTGAATCACTATCTGGCGGCGCATGGGAAGAACGCGCCGTATAAGAATTTGGCGGAGATCTTTGCATCCGGCCTGTATTTACCTTACATCGAGGACGACATGAAGGATGCGGTAAATCCCAAGCCACTAGCTCCTGGAGAAAAAGAGGCTCCGTGCGAAGATGTTTACCATACTCCACGAAAAATTGCTTTTCGCGACGCGCTTCTCGCGGCGATGGATCATGACCGTTTGGACGTCGTCATTTATCCGACATGGAGCAATGCACCGAGAAAAATCGGGGATATGAAAAGTCCAGCGGGTGACAACAGCCAGATCCTCTCTCCGCAGACCGGTTTCCCAGCAATCACGGTGCCAATGGGATTTACCTACGACACGCTTCCAGCGGGGCTGACGTTCCTTGGGAGACTCTTCAGCGAGCCAGCCTTGATCAAGTACGCCTACGCCTACGAGCAGGCCACCAAGCACAGGCGTCCGCCGGCACAATTCCCGCCGCTCCAAAAGTGAAGTGAGGCCGTGACCAGCGCGAGACACGCGGTGCCGCTTGGGAGCTTGATTATTCGTGCAGGACAACACTCAGGAGAGATTTATTGATGTGGATTTCGCCGTTGTACTGGATGAAACCCAACTTTCTGAATTTGTTCATGAAAAAGTTGACCCGGGACCGCGTGGTGCCAATCATCTCCGCCAGCATCTCCTGGGAAACTTTGGGAAGGACTTTTTGAGGGTGGTCCTGAGCTCCATAGCGAGCCAGGAGCAGGAGAGTGCGGGCCAGCCGTTTCTCGCTCGAATTGAAAAGTTGATCGATCAGATCTTCCTCGACGCGAACGTTTCGCGCCAGCATATAGGCGATGAAGCGGTCGGAAAATTCGTGTTCCTGGTGGAGCGCCCGTATCATCTCGTTTTTTTCGATGACTAGCACGGTGGTTGGTGCAACCGTAGTGGCCGTCGCCATGCAAATGGTCTGGCCGGCGAGGCATCCTTCCCCAAAAAAGTCACCCGGTCCAAGAATGGCCACAACGGCTTCTTTGCCTGTCTCATTGACGACGGTCAGTTTCACGCCGCCTTCCTGAATATACATGACATTCTTTGCGGGATCGCCCTGTGCGAAAACGGTCTCTTTCGCTTTAAACTTGCCAACTTTTCTACCCAGGCCGGCAGAATCGAGGAACAATTTTGCGTCGAATGCATGGCTCCGGGAATTCGCTTTCTTGGTCGAGCGAGGGACCTTGGCGGGTACACGTCTAGTAGCAGAAGACACCATAGCTTAGAATAGCACGAAACTCATTCATTCGGGGTGTTCATTTTTGCACACTCCCTGCCAAACGGCATGAGATGGGAAATCTGACTCTGCGCTCCAGCACGTCCGATGACTTCAATGGGCCACAACAAGCTATTGCCGGTTCCGAAGAACTTTTCGCAACGCGGGATGCACTTCCAGCCCCCCATCGTAACTAATGAGGCCCCGCTTTCGGAATTGATTCATGAACAAATTGACTCGAGGGCGGGTGGTACCAACCATATCCGCCAGAACCTGATGACTCAGAATGGGAATTTCAACAACCGCCGGACCGCGCCTGTCCAAATGCGCCAAGCGCAGTAGCACACGCGCGAGGCGCTGTTCCGCCGTAGAAGTCAGGAGGTCCGCCACATGCTCACGGTAATTTTTTACGCTGGAGAGCAAATAGGCCACCATGGCATTTGAAATTTTATTTTTCTTGCGAAGCATCTGAAGCATCTTTTCTTTCTTGATGGTTCTGATGGAACTGGCGGTCAGGGCAACGGCTGTGGACACACGAAGAGGATAGCCCGCGAGACAAAGTTCGCCGAAAAAGTCATTGACGCCAAGGATCGCAGTAACGGCCGATGGCTGATGCTTCGAACGCGTGGTCAGCCGCACGCCTCCTTCTTGAATGTAGAAAAGGGTGTAGGCGGGGGCTCCTTGCTTGTAGATGTTTTGCTTGTCCCGATAGCGAGTAACCTTGCCGCCCAGGCTGGCTCCTGATAAGAAACCGCCCAGATGCGAATTCGTCTTGTTCGTGCGTTTCATAGGCCGCTCTGCTCCTAACTAATACGTGAAGTAACGGTGACAGGAACGAGAAACAGGTTCTCTCCCGTCCATTGCTCTTCCGGCTCGAGCGGTTTGCGCAGGTTCCACTAATTTGCGCCCGTGATTCTTCCGGGCGCCCAGAACTGGCCCGGTCAAAAGATGCGCCACGGCAAGGCAATCTTCATTAAGATTTTCCCGCTGACTTCTCAGATTTCTGATGCGCTTCCTGCGACAACTGGAAAGCCCTGGTGGCGTGTTCCAGAGCTTGTCTGGAATGTTCATGACCCGAGAAGTGATCTTCTTTCCCGTGGTGGACAGCGGCAGCGCGGTGGGCATGGGCTGCAAGTTCATGGAACTCAGCGGCTCTTTGGTGAGAATCATATGGCATGCTAGCTCCTACCTCACTCCTGTTCGCAGAGTAACAGCAGACATTTCGCGGAACTGTCCCATATTGAACACAGGTCAAGCCAATGGGTTTTTCTATAACCCAGAGAATACCCAAGTGCGTTCAGTGCACGGTTGCAGAATAATTTGTGTTTCTAACCGGCCGCTCGTGCGGCTTTTCGGAGGGGCACGCGAGCGTGGATCGTTGTACCGCTTTCCGGCCGTGTGTCGATGGAAAGCTGACCATCCACCAGCTTCAGCCGTTCCACCATGCTGATAAGACCGAGTCCAGAGGCTTTCATTCCCTCTTCAAGGTCAAAGCCGGAGCCCGAGTCGGTTACTGTAAGATGAATGGCATCCGAGGTAGCGCTCAGCGCCACGTCGAAATTCCGCACGCCGCTATGTTTGACAGCATTCTGAAGGGCTTCCTGGAGCACACGGAAAAGGCAGAGGGACACCTCTTGTGGAACGGATCGTGGAATTTCGTCGTGAGCAAAAGCGATATCCACTTTCTGCTGGTCGCCGAACTCCTTGCAGAAGCTTTTGGCGGCACTCACAATCCCGAGGTATTCGAGTTTCGAAGAGTGCAAGCGGTGCGAGATGGCCTGAACCTCGGTGCCAATCTCAGATACGCGAGCTCCGAGTTCATGAATACGGAAACTGATTTCGGCGACTCGTTTAGCGGGATTTTGCTCGAGTTGGGCCACCTGCTCGAGGCCGATGGCGACTAACGCGAGACGCTGATTGATGTCGTCATGGAGCTCTCTAGCAATCCTGGAACGCTCCTGCTCTTGCGCTTCGATCAATTTGCGACTAATGCCGGAGAGGGCATCTTCCGCGAGCTTGCGTTCGGTAACATCGAGGCACGAACCGATGTAACCCGCGAACGAATGGTCGGCATTGAATCTCGGTACTCCAACGTCGAGAAGCCAGCGATATTCTCCGTCATATCGCCGCAAGCGATATTCCATGGTGAATTCCTCCCGCAGGTCAAATGCCCGCGCAAACGTATCCAGGCAACCCTGAAGATCGTCGGCGTGAACGCGCTCCGCCCAGCCGTTGCCAAGTTCGGAGGCCATGGACCTCCCCGTAAAGCTCAGCCATGGAGTATTAAAATATGTACGGAACTTATCCGTACCAGACATCCAAATCATGACAGGGGCAGTGTTGGCCACCAAGCGGAAACGCTCTTCGCTTTCACGGACGGCATGCTCGGCGCGTTTGCGCTCGGTGATGTCATGAACGGTTCCGCGAAGGCGCATGACGCCGCCTGTGGTGTTGCGCTGCACTTCACCGCGGGCGATGAGCCATCTTGTGGAACCATCTGGACGAACCATCTCGAGATCGAGTTCATATGGCGTTCCACTGCGCAACGCTTCTTCCACGGCGGAGCGCAGGCGCTCCCAACTTTCGGCGGTATACAGCTTAGAATGGTCTTTATAGCTGACAGCAGGCAAGCTTGGTTCAATTCCCGTGACGCGGTAGAGTCCTTCCGACCAGGTCACCGCGTCGGTTTCTGGATCCCACTTCCAGCTGCCTATGTTGGCAAGCCGCTGCGCTTCCATCAGCTCCGCTTCGCTCTGCCGCAAGGCCTGCTCAGCGAGTTTGCGCTCGGTAATGTCCAATGCCATGCCTAGCATACGTTCGGGAGCGCCATCCGGCGCGTAGTAGAACTTGCCGGTGGCTGCTACCCAGCGGAGAGTTCCATCCGGCCAGACGACGCGGAACTCAGCTGCGTATGGCTCTTGGTTCTTCTGGGCCTCTGCAACGGCTTTCGCGATCTGCTGTCGATCGTCCGGATGTACGAAACGGTGGAAGTCCTCCGGACGCCCGGCATAACTATCGGATTGGATACCGAACATCGTTCCCAGGTCACCAAACCAGTTATCCCGGCCGCTCTTGAGATCCCACTCCCAGCCTACGCACTTGCTGGACTCCATCGCCAGGCGCAGCCGTTCCTCGCTTTTGCGTAAAACACTTTCCGACTTTCTCAGTTCGGCAAGGCTAGCAAGCAGTGCCTGCGTGGACCGCTTGCGTTCAAGCGCGTTCGAGAATATCTCCGCCAATACTCTGAGCTGCTTTACCAGCTCTTCAGTCCACTGCACGCGACGCTTATTGGCAACAAAGGTCATCGCGCCAGTGATCCGGCCGCCCACCTCCAGGGGAACGCTGGCAATGGATTGGATACCGCTATCCAAGAGATATTGTCTTTCCGAAGAAGCCTCATCAGGCAGTTGAAGCGGGTCATCGCAGAGTACTGTTTCCCCCTGTTGAGCCCGGCGCGACCACCAAGGCCACTGGCTCGCTCTCAAGTTCAAATGAGGAGGCTGGATTCCACCCGTGGTCCAGGAAGAAGCCACGATCATCCCACCGCCCTCAGTAGAAAACTCGTACAGAGTAATCCTCTCCAGTCTAAGGAATTCGGCAATCCGGCTGAGGCTATTCTCTATATTCGCGTCGACCAGTTCCTCGGACAAATTAATGAAGGTAGTGGAAAGATCGGAGAGCAAACTCTCGAATGTCAGCCGCTCGGAGAGGGACCCTTCGACTGTTCGTCTTCTCGCCCGTTGCCACAGCAGCCCGACAATGAGCAGGGTTTCCGCGAAGCATAGAACAAGGGCGCCAATGAAGTAGCGCTTATAGGTCTGCCAGACGGGAGGTTGCTGAAAAAGCACGGTACTGGATGCCGGAAGGGCATCTTGGCTGAGCCCCCAGTGTTGCAAGGCTCGCGCGTCGAACATGGAGACGTTGGCATCTCGTACGATCGGGATGTCCTGCGGTTTAGCACCTTCGAGCAACTTAACGGCGGTTCCACCCGCGACGCGGCCTTCCGCGGCGTACGGGGTTACAAAGCCGCCCACGGTTCCCTGGCCAACCATGGTGTCTTCCATGACAAAGACCGGAGCATTCGCGGCGGCAACGACCATTGGCAGGGACTGTGTCTCATCGATGAAGTATGTTCCGGCTGGATCTTCTGAAAAAGAGGTATAGAAAATAATCGAATTATCAGGAAGCCGCCTGAGTTGTTCGAGAAGTGCGGGCATTTCTACATCAGTAAGAAAGGTGAAATCGACCCTGGATTCATAACTACGCAGACGCTCTCTGACGATGGCCTCGAGGCGTTGGTCGTAAGAATTTACTCCACCCACCACAATCACATGTCTGGTGCGGGGCTGCAGTTGCAGCGCCGCATCGAGGGTCTTTGCAGGCTCGATACTCCGCCATGCTCCGGTAAACTGCGAGTCGAGCTTCAGATTGTCCAACTGTCCTTCCGTGCTGGCACAAAAAACGATGGGAACATTGGGAAGAAACTTTTCATGAGCATCGAGCATGAACTTCATCGGGGAAGGTCCTACAGCAATGACCACATCCGGCCTGCGATCTCGGTATTTGCGAATGTAGCCGCGACGAAGCTCCTGCTGGGAAGCTGGATCTGAAAACAGGATTGGCTCCAGCGACTCGGTATAAAGCTCAATCTGGTAAGGCGAATTTTGCAAGGCTGCGCGAATCTCACGATCCACCAGAACGGCGGCTGGCGAAGAGAGGCCTAATCCATAGAAGATGAGGACGCGCTTGACTTCTTTGACCTGCGCCGCGGCAGGGGGCTGCAGAAACGATGTGATGGCAACCAAAGCGAAAAGGGCTTTCACTCCCCACCAGACCCTGCAAGGGCTTCGTCCTGGCTGGTGCAGGGAGTGCTGGCTGATTCGTGAGCGATTCGTCAGAGCATTCTGGTGATTGTGATAAGCGAGCAACGAAACTCCTCAAACATCGTCACCATGGAATAAGCACACAAAAGCTCCATCTCGACAAGTGCAATAGAACGCTGGGTGTGGGCAACCTTGGCCCCCAGGACGGTCAGGGCAGGCTTGCCACTAACCCTTGTGAATGCCTCATTTTGCCACTCTAAGGGGATGGTCGCTACTGAAATTGATGATTCGTGGAAGAAGTACGGCCATCGACGATAGGATCAGCGCGCGGCGAGCGCGTGCTCTGTTTGGGCTGACGCACTTTGAGACGAGCCTTGAGGGGAGAGGAGTCTGACCGTAATGACGACGGCGGGGACCGTGTACACAAATGTCCCAATCACCCACATGAGCGCTCCGGCAATCACCTGGTCTTCCATGGGCGAGACACCGAAGATCTGAGGCGCTGTCGCGTACGAAGGGTAAAGCACTCGATCACAGAACGTCAGGAACGCACCGAGCGCGCCACCTGGAAGCGTCCCGAGGAAGAGATAGAGCGGAATGGACCATCGAGGCCAGATGGCGCCAGTGGGGAATGGCTGAACTGCCGGCCACCAGAAAAGAAGCGAAGTTACGAGAAAGCAGATATGTTCGACTTCGTGCCACGATTCGGAACGCAAGGCCAATTCGAACGCCGCAGGAATGTGCCAACTGAGCAGGGCGACGGTAGCTGCGAAAAAACAAAATGCGGGATGTGTGATGAGGCGTCCCAAGGATTTCACGGGCTCGCAGCGAAGGAACGGCCCCACAATTCCGCGGAGCACCCATTGGGGAAGACCTCTGAGGAGAGGAAGCGAGGGTGCACCGAGTAAAAGGAGCGGGGGCGCCACGACCATCAGCAGCAGGTGCTGCACCATGTGAACCGAAAGCGAAACGTCATCGTAAGCGGCAAGCGGGGAGCCAATAGCGATCCACAGTGAACACAATCCACTCAAAAATGCAGCGAGACGCCAGCCGGAAATCAGTTCTCTGATATGAGTGCGAACGCGGAGCCAGCCCCGAACATAAACAAGTGCAGTAAGGCAGAGGCTAGCGTTTACCCAGAGAGGACTCGACCAAGAATCCAGGATCACTTGAGCTTGGGGAGACATCACAGAGCTATCGTTGACCCGGAGGCTGCGCAGCATCCGGTGGGTTGAGGACGACGGCGCGCGAAGCATCTCGCGCGGGCGACTGACCGGCGGGATGCAAGGTCACCAGGAATGCGACAAGAGCGGTTGTTTCCGCAGGGCTCAGGCTCTTCCCGTACGCGGGCATGTTCCCTCCCCCCTGGATTACCTGGCGAATGAGCTGATCTTGTGTTTTTCGTACAGCGACGCTATCAAGGGCCGGTCCACGCTTTCCGCCTACGTCACCAAGCGAATGACAGTTGCGGCATTGCTTCTCCTGAAAAACGAGAGCCCCCTGACGCTGCAGCGCGGAGCGGCTATGCAGATATTGATTCGGAATCGGGTCAGAGCTCCAGGCATCCATCACGGGGCTCCAGGGAGTGAATTCGGCGAGGTGGGTAAAACTTCCCAGCGCAACGGCAATCAGCAGAATGGACAGTACCGCTATGGGCCTCCGGCGCCAACTCTTTTCACCCTCGCCGAAGATGAACGGGAGGAATAAGAGCCCAAGAATAACGATCACGGGGCCAATGAGCAAAACGGGAGTTTCCATCGAAGGCGGCAGGAAGGAAAGCACCGCATAAAGCCAAAGGAAAAAGAAATCAGGGCGCGGAGCGGTCTGAATAATTGTCGGATCCGGACGCCCCGAAGGACCGAAGGGTCCGAAGTAAACTGCACAGGCAGCCACAGCCAGCAAAATGAATGCGCTGAAACAGAGATCCTTCCAAACGGCGCCGGGGACAAAAGGCACACCCTCTTTCTTCGTCAGCTCATGGTATTCCTGAATGTATGTGGCTTTACGAACCACACGCCCAGGCATCGGCCAATCATTGATGCCGAGTTTTATGACCATCAAAAGATGAACAGCGATAAAGACGATGAGCAGTCCGGGGATCAGAAATACGTGCACGGCGAAGAATCGCGAGAGGGTCGCTCCCGCGATGATGGGACCGCCTAACATAAGATTGACGATCGCGGGTCCAACAAGCGGGACCCTGCTGGCGATGGAGGCTCCGATTCCCAAGCCCCAGTAGGCGTCCTGGTCAAATCGCAAAACTTGACCACTGAAGGCCATGCCGAGTGTCATCAGCAAAAGGAATACGCCGATAATCCAGGTCAACTCTCGCGGAAACTTATAGGCGCCAAAAAGAAACACTTGAACCATGTGCAATAGAACGATGGCGACCATGAAGTTCGAACCCCAGCCGTGGAGCGCGCGGACAAACCAACCGAGCTGAATCCCGTGATTCAGAACTTGAAGGCTGTTCCAGGCCTCCCCAGCGGAAGGCACGTAGATCAGAGCGAGTAGAATTCCAGTGAAAATTTGAAGAATGAACACAACAAAAGCGGCGCTTCCGAAAACATAAAACCAGCTCGCGGTGTCTCGCGGAACAGGATGCTCCGCGGTTTCACGGATGGTTTGGCCAAGCTGGAGCCGCGCGTCCAGCCACGCGACGATCTGCGCAATCAGCCGCATCGCCGGGTCTCCAAGGTGACGAGTGCTGTCTGTGATTTTTGCCCAGGCGTGGGCAATTCCCCGGCTTTGATAAAGAGCTTTCCGTCTTCGATCTTGTAATGATACTGGAACAGCCCGCGCTCCGGGGGACCGGAGGCTCGGGAGCCGTCCTGATAATAGGCACCGCCGTGACAAGGGCACATGAACAGGTTTGACTGCGGGAACCATCGGACCGGACACCCCAAGTGAGCGCAGTTGATGGCGAAGACTTGAAAGGTCTGGCCGTCCACATTTCGGACCCAACACGGGATATCGCCCGTTTTTCCATCCCAGAGATTCACGATCGGATTTCGATAAGTGGCGAAGCGGGTCTGCCCTGCGGGAAACTGTGCTAGATCACCCAAGGAAAGCCACGATTCGTAGCCTTGCTTCCTCTGGTGAGCCACAGGAGAAAAGATGTAGCGAATGATGGGCACGGCGAGCACCGCGGCAACAATACCGTTAAGCAAGATTCCTATTTTCATTAGGAGTTCGCGGCGGGAAAGACCATCCGGAAGAGTCATCGAAGTTCACCCACTGATTTTTCAGAATGCTGATAAGGCCGGCCGGGATATTTGGCGCGCTGAGAAGCAAGCCAGGCAACGACGTCGGAAACATCTTGTGAGGACAAGGGTTTTCCCGGCACGTCGCCACGCCAGTCAGGAGCGCCCAGATCGGGGCGGCCCACGATGACGATCGTTCGGAGGCCCTGATTGCTGACAAGAGCAAGATAGGACCCATCCACAATTGAACTAGCCTTGGGACTGCCGCGGCCCTCAGGGCCGTGGCAAGAAGTGCAGTAGGCAGAAAAGACTGCCGATCCACGCGAGACATCGCCGGGATTCGGCGCCGAGTACGGCGGTACATTTTCACCGCGCAGCGCATCAGGTTTGGACCAATGCTCGCGAATTCCCCGCACGATGACTTCGATTTGTTGATCGGTGAGCATGCCCCCGGCGCTCTTCGCAAACGCGGGCATCAAGGTTCCGGCCACGCCGTTTGTCGTGACGGCTCGGAGAATAGAATCATCGGCGATGGCAAGGTAAACCGGGTCAGCAAGAGCGAGTGAAGCTCCACCCTTTCCGTCGGGCCCATGACAGCCAGCGCAGTTGTGTGCATAGAGAAAGTCGAAGTTTGAAATGTCTTCCGGATCGATCGGAACGGCATCGGCAGCGGGCCGACCGGGCGAATTGGTACATCCGAAGCACGCGAATGCAAGTAGCAGCAAGCCGAAAAGATTTGAACGGCCGCTCATGGCCGATCGCCCCGTGGATGTTTTTCGCCTGCTGTTGCTGGAGTCTCGATTCCCGCCCGCATGGCAAAGGGCATAAATTGCCTGACGCGCACACGCTCCTGGCGCACGACAACCAAGCCGGCGACGATACCGAAAGCGAACTGTGAGGCGATAAACCAGCGCCAGTCAATTTTTTCATCGAGGAGTGGATTTATGAGTCCGAGAACGCTGTGAAGTAGCCCAGTCCACATGACAGGAGCGATGACTCCCCCAAGAAGAATCGGCCGACGAGGAAACATCGGAAGCATTGCTCCATAAAGAAGGCCGACCAACATCGAAGTAAGCAGATGGAGAAAGACGGCGAGCAAAAAGCTGCCGAGATGGAATGCATTGAGGGATGCGGATTCCATCCTGATGGATTGGGAGTAGATGGTAGCCGCCAAAAGGTTGATGGGATACCAGATACTTCCCTGTTTGAGAATTCCATAGAGGCATGCGAGAAGCGCCATGGCAACGCTTCCGGCCAGTCCGCCCTTTATGCCGGCAGAAACGGGATAGGTTTCGAGAGGGAGAAGCGCTCGGGGAAGATCCGGCGCTATGGGAAGCCTTGCCACTTGGGGATGAGCGGTTGTGATGGAAACGTACTCAGCAACGATCGGCACCTCGACGTGTTTTTCGTGCGGCAGGATATCGACAAACCATCCAACGCATCCAGCTACGATGAGAATCGTCCCCAAGAGGCTGACCGCACTGGTCGTGACCAGGCCGGCGAAGAGCAACGTCATGCCAAAAGCAAGAACGATCGGCCATGCCGTGGGGGCGGGCAACCTGATTGTTCCGGCCTTCGGCGATTCCGCTGGTTGATCCGCACGAGCCATTCGAATCGTCCTTCCCTAGCGTCCGATCACATAAACAACGGTGAACACAACGATCCAGACCACATCCACAAAGTGCCAATAGAGTGAAAAAACGTCGACGCGATCACTGTGGGACTGCTTCACTTTGCCAAGCAGGGTCAAGATCATGGTAATGCCGAGGCAGATTAAACCCACGGTCACGTGGAAAGCATGAAGCCCTACAAGCGAGTAATACGTCGTGCCGAAAAGATTGGTGCTGATGGTCAAACCCTTTTCGTAGATCAGGTGATGCCACTCGCGGCCAGTTTCTACAAGGAAAATAAAGCCCAAGGCCATGGTTGCGAACCACCACGTTCCAAACGCGCGGACCTTGCCATTTTGCAAGGCCTTGACCGCGAAATGAATCGTCGCGCTGCTGGACAGCAGGCAGATGGTGGCGAAAATCGGGAGTTCCAGCACGTCTTTCGGAAACGGGCCAGTCAAACTCTTTCCAATGTAAAAAAGATAGGCGACAACAAAAATGGTGAAGATTGCCAACTCGGCGGCGATCAGGGAAAGCATCCCCACGTGGCCGCGTTGTGGGAGTTCCCACTTCAACTCGATTGATGTCGCCGCGGATGTTGTGCTGCTCACCAAGGGTTCCTCACTATTCATACTTCCAATCGGGATCTTCGGGATGCTTGATGTCCCAGAGAGGACGCCGGCTTCTGACGACAGGAATTTGTGCAAAGTTGTATTCCACGGGAGGAGAGCTCGTGGACCACTCGAGAGTCCAGGCATCCCAGGGATCGTTACCGGCAGCCTTGCCCTTGAAAAGCGACCAAAGAAGATTTCCGACGAAGACGGCTGTTCCGAGAATCTGAAAGAAAACGCCGATCGTACAGATCAAGTTCCAAAAATCCCACCCGCGTCCGGGCTCATAGGTGTAAATCCGGCGCGGCATGCCCAGCAAACCTGGGATGTGCATGGAATCGAATGTGAGATGGAAGCCAATCAGGAAAAGCCAGAAGTGCAGCTTGCCTAAGGACTCGTTGTACATCCGGCCACTCATCTTTGGAAACCAATAGTAGAAGGCCCCAAAAAGTGTGAAGAGAATGGCCCCTACGATGACGTAGTGAAAATGAGCGACGACAAAGTAGGAATTGCCAAGCTGCCAATCGAATGGTGACGCCGCGAGCATGATTCCCGTCAGGCCGGCGATGAGGAACTGAAACAGGAACGCGATGCAGAAAAGCATGGGGGTAGCAAAACGAATTTTTCCTCCCCACATCGTACCGATCCAATTGAAGATCTTGATCCCCGTGGGAACGCCGATAACCATTGTGGTGATGGTGAAAAAGCTGTTCGCATAAGGGTTCATACCGACAGTGAACATGTGATGAGCCCAGACACTAAAGCCGACAAATCCGATGGCGATGGTTGCCGCAACCATGACGGGATATCCAAAGATGGGCTTGCGGGAGAACACCGGGATGATCTCCGAAGCAAACGCGAAAGCCGGAATGACCAGCACATAGACTTCCGGGTGCCCGAAAATCCAGAAGAAGTGCATCCACATTACGGCGGAACCTCCCGCCTGAGTGTCAAAGAAGTGGGCGCCGAGAAAACGATCGAGCGAGAGCATCATCTGAGCGGCTGTAAGAGGCGAAATGGCGAGGAGCACCATGGCAGCCATCACCAAGTTCAACCAGACGAGCAGGGGCATCTTGCCCAAGGTGATCCCTGGACAGCGCATACAAACAATTGTCGTCAGGATGTTGATGGCGGTCCCGATGCTGCCAAAACCGGAGACGAGCAGCCCGAGGGTCCAGAAATCGGTACTGTGCCCCACGGAGAAGGCGTTGGAAGTAAGAGGAGCGTAGGCGAACCAGCCCACGTCGGGAGCGTTCCCTGCCCCATAAAGCCCGTTCGCGCCAACGAAACTGAAGTAGAGAAGCAGCCCGCCAAAAGCAGTAAGCCAGAAGCTCCATGCGTTCAGGCGTGGAAAGGCCATGTCGCGAGCGCCAATCATCAATGGGATCAGATAATTGCCGAAGCCAAAGAGGATTGGCATGGCCACGAAGAAAATCATCGTCGTGCCGTGCATGGTGAACATGCGGTTGAATACCTGGGGAGAAACGAAATTATTGTGCGGAACGATTAGCTGTATCCGCATGATAGTCGCTTCGATACCCCCAATCACGAGGAATACAAGGGCGTATAGAATATAAAGAATCCCTAACTTCTTGTGATCCACAGTGACGACCCAATCGTGGAGCACCGAGCCGATGGGCCGGGGCACTTCCTGGACGGTGGCAAGCGCGATGGATTCCGAGGCCATGCGATCTATCCCCTTTCCCTCATCGGAGTGTCTCGAGGTAAGCCGTCACCGCAGCCAGATCTCGTTCGCTCAACTTCATCGCGGGCATCAGTGAGCCTGGTTTTATGGCATCGGGATTTTGGATCCACAGTTGGAGGTTTTCGTGAGTGTTCGTTGCAGCGCCAGAGGCGATCGTCTCCCGGCTCATCAAGTGGGTCAGATCCGGCCCGAAGCGCCCGTCAGCCACGGTTCCTGAAATCGCATGGCAGTTGATGCAGGCTGTAGTTTCAAAAACATGGCGACCTTCATTCACGGCATCGCTAATTTGCGCCGCTTGCGTTTGCGCCAGGACCCACTGTTTGAACTGATCAGGCGAGTCCACATAGACACGCAGCAGCATCTTGGCGTGCTGAGTGCCGCAATACTGGGCACACTGGCCCACAAACATGCCTGTTTCATTGGGATCGATCCAGGTGTGATTGACGCGGTTCGGAATCAAGTCCGTCTTTCCGGCAAGCTGAGGGATCCAAAAGCTGTGGTCCGTATCTGCAGACAGCAGCGTGATAAACGTCGGCGTCGGATGCGCCGGATCACTGACCGGGACATGCAACTCATTCGCGGTGACCACACCAAGCCCAGGGTAGCGAAACTCCCACCAGAACTGGTGGCCGATGGCGACAACTTCGATAGCCTCCGCGGGCTTGCCGGCACTTTGGATGGCATGGATCACCCGAGCGGTAGCCAGGAACAGCACCAACACGATGAGCACGGGAATTACAGTCCAGGCGAGCTCCACCTGATTGCTGCCGTAAATGGGAGGAGGTTCACGGCCATCGTCGCCCGCCCGCCTGCGGAATTTTACGATGGAATACACCAGCAAAGAGAAAACAACCGCGAAAATCAACCCGCAAATCGCGAGGACAAAGAGGGACAAATGGAAAATAGAATGGGCTGGCGTCGAAACCGGCTTAAACATATTGGGGATCTGAGACGAATCCGCCTGATTGCCAAAGACCGTTTGCACGGGGAACAACGAGCTGAACAAGAAGCCGAAGATCCGGAGAGGTTTGCTCATGCAAACCTGTGCCCGTAGCTTTTCGTAGGTTTCCCGCACTCTCGCTCGCCCCTCAGCAACGTCCGTGCCAAATCCCAATTCTGTCCCGGTGCCGCGATTGGTTTTCACCCACTCAGTGTGCCTATCAAATCGCCGCCTGTGCTCGAATCAACGTCTGTTTACCCAGCTCCTGCAACATCCAGTAGCTCAGCTTTTCCGCCCGAACAAAGCCTTTCAAATGGCGATCGGTCTTGCTCACAACAACAGGAATCCAGTTCAATCCGTGTTCGAGCATGGTCGAGGCGGCGAGCAGGGACGAATCATCCGACGAGATCGTGACCGGATCTGGTGAGAGAAGCTCGCGCACCTGCACCTTCGAAGCATCCCGCCGGCACTCTACCGGAGTGGAAGCAATAACAACAAGTGCGCGCGTGATATCAGCGATGTTCAAGCCGTCGAGGAAACCCTGTTGGCTGTCGAAAACGCACACGAAGCCCAGACCGCTTCGAGCCAGTTCAGAAAGCGCTTGCTCGAGAGTGCTTTCCGGTTTGAGCATCCCCGAAGGAGGGGGCTCGAGAAAGGACGAAAGTGGTTCCCTGGAGAGTGCCTCTTTTGCGGCGGGAAAATGCAGCCAGAGGGCGTTGGATCGCCGCCTGACGAGTTCCGAGAGAATCCCGCGTGATAGCGCTATCGGGCCAGCCACTTGTGAGAATAGGTCACGGCTCATAGCCTTCACACGGACCGCAGTGCGCGCCCGCATGCTCACCTGGTAAGAAGGATCCTGAAGCAAAGCAGCTTCGCCAAAGAAATCCCCGGGGCCGAGTGAAGCAAAGGCTGTACTTGCCGGGGTGCCGTCGATGCTTCGCAGAGCTTCTACTTCCCCATCTTCAAGGGCGTAGAAGAAATTTGCGGGATCTCCCTGCCGGTAGATGAAATCACCCGGACGATAGTAGGCGCCGGCAAGGGTCTGCGACAGGTCCGTCCGGAGAGTTCCGAGGTCGCGTGGAAAGACGAGATCCCAGCCCCAATCCAAGCCGACCTTGATGCGGCGCGACCAGGAAGGTAACTTGAGAAGATAAACGCTCCGCCATATAAACCACGCTAATAGACCAGAAATGCGAAATCCAAACATCTCTGCCACAGCTCTTCGCCCGCCGATGGAGCAGAGCTGGCCAAGCTGCTTAAAAAAGAAAGGATGCGTAGGCTCGCCTCTAAGCACTCGAACAATATTCGCTGCCGCTTGCCGTCCTTCACGCTCCGCAAATTGGCCCGTAGGAGGAGATGGCTGTTTGTCGAAAGCATTCGTGATATACGCGCAATCGCCCACGGCCCAAACATTCTGAAGGCCCGAAACACGCATATCGGCATCGGTGACGATGCGGCCTCGCTCCTTCCGGACGTCTAATTCCGCGACGATGCGCGCGGGCGTCGTCCCAATCGTGCAAACGACGGTGCCGCCGCGAATCATGCTGCCATCCGGAAGGCCAACCCCTTCGGGTGTCGCGGCCGAGGCCTTGGTATTGAGCAGGATCTCGATCCCGACTCGCTCCATTTCTTTCAACGCAAAATCACGTAACGAGGAACTGACTTCCGGAAGAATTTGGCTTCCACTATGGACAAGAGTGACTCGGATGTCTTTTTCGGAGAAATTCTTATAGAAGCGAGTGCTCTCTCGAATTAGGTCATTGATTTCACCGGCCAACTCGACACCGCTAAACCCGCCTCCAATGATCACAAAAGACAAATAAAATCTGCGGCGCTCCGGGCTCGAAGACGCTTCCGCCTTCTCAAGTTGTCGAATGACATGGACGCGCAGACGGACCGCATCGCTCATCGTTTTGAACGGAAACGCATGATCGCTCATCCCGGGAATCACGCCCAGATTGCTATCCGCGCCACAGGCAATCACGAGCTGATCATAGTTCGTGCGTTCAATCTGGCCCTGATCGTTCTGATATTCAATCTGGCCGGCCGAAAGATCAATTCGGTTTATGGCCTCGCTTCGGCATTCCACTCCCGGCAGCATTTGCCTGAGCGTGGCCGCAGCCGAATCCGGATGGATGGACGCACCGGCGACATCCGCGAGCAGCGGGTGAAAAACCATGTGGTTTTCCTTGCTGAAGAGGACGATGGGACAATCGCTTTGCGAAAGTCCCTTTCTTAGGGTCCTGGCACATTTGGCCGCTGCGAAGCCCCCGCCGATGATCACGATTTTTGTCTGGTTCATGGCTTTCCTCCGCTGGGTACCATGTTTTGTCGGAGGGACTACGACCTAAGAGAAAGGTTCTATCCCGCAGCACTCGTCCGGAAAACTGTCAAAACTGACAGGCTTCGTATGCCAGCGAGAGCTAGAGGTGCCTCCATCGATCAGAAATGAAAAAGGCGCAATTTCGGCGCAGAATAGCACTACGCCGGGGTGCCCGCTCCCTGCAATCCTTCCCGCGCCTGCTCCTGGAGCGACGCGACTTTAGCCAGGCGGCGCAGGTGCCGTTCAGCTTGGCTAAACTCGGCCGTTAGAAACGCCTGGACCAGGTCCCAAGCTACACACGGCCCTATGGTACGGCCACCCATACATATAATGTTCATGTGATCGTCCTCGACGCCCTGCTTGGCCGAGAAATGGTCGTGGACCAAGGCGGCACGAACCCCCAAGACCTTGTTGGCGCATACGGATGCTCCCACACCACTCCCGCAGATGGCAATCCCGCGCTCCACATCACCTGCGGCGACAGCCTTGGCGAGGGGGAGAACGAAATCCGGATAATCATCGCCGGGATTCAGACTGTGAGCGCCGAAATCCGCCACTTCATGCCCCGCCTCGCGAAGTTGGGGCAAGAGCTCCCCCTTTAAGCCAAATCCACCATGATCAGTTGCTATGCCAACCCGCATGTTCTCTCCTCCAATTCAATTCCACGTAGACAGCAGGAATAAAACGCACCAGCGGGGAGTGACGTTTCGCCGGCCCCAAATGATGTGGGCCGCGACCAATTCGCCGACGACTCAGAATCGGCGACAAGTTTCGCATTCGTGATATGTCTCACACTCAAAATCAGAGCAAGAATTCACTTAAGCCTGAGGATGTCTCGAGATCAAAATTAGGTAGTCTCAACACATCTGTATCTACGCAGCGCGGACCGAGGCCGCAGCCGATCCTTCTACCTGGAGCGTCGGATTTTGCCACCCGCCTTCCGGGTCAACTTGTTGGGCAACCTCACTCGGTCCCCACGTGGCGGGGTCATATTCGTAGACCGGCGTGACCTGTTTCAACACCGGGTCTACAACGCGCCACGCCTCTTCCACGTAATCCTGACGGGCAAACAACGTGGCATCTCCCGCCATGGCGTCTCCCAGCACCCGTTCGTAGGCGTCCATCTCGTTCGCTTCGGGGTGACGGCTGGCCACCATTTCAGCACCTTGAGCATTCATCGCCTCCCCCGGACCCATGACGGTCATGCCCAAAGCGATAGTCACATCCGGACTGATGCGGAACCGCAGATGATTGTTCAAGAGAGCGCTAGCGCTCATCGTCGTAGGCGGCAGACGGAATCTAGCAACAACTTCAGTGCAAGTCACTGGCAGACACTTCCCTGCTCGAACAAAAAAGGGCACGCCTTTCCAACGCCACGAATTCACATTCAGCCGAAGAGCCGCAAACGTTTCCACTTTTGAGTCTGGCGCCACGCCCTTCTCTTTCCGGTAGCCGCGGAATTGTCCGCGGACGAGATCTTTTTGTTCCAACGGCGGGATGGCTTTGAGTACCTTTACCTTTTCGTCCCGAATCGACTCACTGTCTGTCCTGACGGGGGGTTCCATGGTGAGGTTACAGAGAACCTGGAAAAGATGATTCTGGATCACGTCGCGTATGGTACCGGTCTCGTCATAAAAAGCCCCTCGGCCCTGCACGCCGAAGTCTTCCGCCATGGTGATCTGGACGCTTTCGATGTAGTTGCGGTTCCAGAACGACTCCATGAATGCGTTCGAGAAGCGGAAGACGGTCATGTTTTGCACGGGCCGCTTTCCGAGGTAGTGGTCGATGCGGAAAACATCTTTCTCGTCGAACGTACCAAGAAGTATTTGATTGAGCTTCTGAGCTGATTCCAGATCGCTTCCAAAGGGTTTTTCAATGATGACGCGCGCGCCCTTCGCAGAGCCGGATGATTCCAGGTGTTCCACGACGGGCCCGAAAAGTACGGGAGGGATGGCCAGATAGTGTGCGGGGTGCTGGGCTCCATCCAGTTGTTTGCGGAGGGCCTGAAAAGTTGTGGGATTTGCATAGTCGCCATCCACGTAACGCAATAGGCTGCTGAGTTTCTCGAACGCGGCCGGGTCCAGTCCGCCGTGTTTCTCAACGCTGTCTTTGGCACGCGCACGAAGTTGATCATCGTTCCAGCCCGCCTTGGCCACACCAATGACCGGCACATTCAGATGGCCTCGTTTGGCCATCGCTTGTAACGCCGGGAAGATTTTTTTGTAGGCCAGGTCGCCGGTGGCGCCGAAAAACACGAGAGCATCCGAGTGGGGCTTATCCATGGTTGTCTTCCTTCTCTCCCCTTATTTCGTTCTCGATTTCTAAGATCATTTGACGCGCATCGCGCGCATGCTACGTGATTTTCTCTTATCCCGCGTGAGCCCTCGCAGCGTGGCCCTTCTCGAAAATATCAACAAATTCGCGATAGCGATTCGCTACTCGAGCGACGGCCTCATCCCTCGTAATCTTTTGGGCCAGCCAGTTCACGAGCGGGTCCCAAAAGTCCGTCCTGCCAACCGCAAAACCCACAAACCCAGGAACCCCCGCCGCCGTCGTAAGCCATTCACGCACTTTCTTGTCGTCCTCGCCGCGGCCCAGAATGATGCAGCTGACATTGTCGCGGCCGTTCCTGCGTGCGGCAGCCACAAGATTGGCGCAGTCTTCCGACCGATCCAGTCCCTCAACCTTCCAAAGGTCCGGCTCAACCTGCGCGTCCTGAAGTTCCTCGATGGCATGGACCATAAGACGCGGACGAAGCTCCAGGTCATACGACTTCTTGTCGCCTTTGACCTGGTCGAGTTGCGACTTCTCCGGCGGGACCAACAATTCGAACATAAACAGACTCGTGCTATTGCCATGCAGATAGTCCGAGAGTCGCTTCAGCTTGCCCGACTGTCTTCGATTCAGAGCGGGGTCACTTTCCGGGTTGTAGCGAACGAGCACTTTGCAGAATGTCGGATGCATCGATTCGATGTGCGCGGCGAAGTCGTCGCCGTACTCGAACTCGAACTCTTCTTGCCCACTTTTCTCGGCTGGACACGCAGTCGTATAGCCGCGAGCCTTTGCATCTCGAAGGATTGCAGCACCAAACTGCTCGTCCACGAGGATGCCGGCTTTTCCCTGGGGAACGCCACCCGCGAGCGCGGCCTTAAAACCGTCATAGATCACCTGCTTGGCTGTTGCGATCTTCGAAGTTTGTTCCGGCGTCAGAGCGCCTTCCCAACCAAACATCTTCGTTTCGAATGAGCCACGATGGTCAAATGGCAACAGATACAGAGGCTTGTTGAATCCGCGTGTCATTGTTATGCATCCTTTAGCTTGCGGTAGCGCTGGATCACGTTGTTTGTGGAACTGTCATGCGCAAGCTTTGGTTCTGACTTGCTTTCGATCTCCGGGATAATGCGTTGGGCCAGGACCTTGCCCAGTTCCACTCCCCATTGGTCAAATGAGTCGATGTTCCAGACTGTCCCTTGGGTGAAGACGCTGTGCTCGTACAAGGCAACCAGTTTCCCGAGCATCGCTGGCGTAAGTTTTTCGGCGAGGATTGTGTTCGACGGGCGATTCCCTTCGAACACCCGGTGCGGCACGAGCCAATCCGGTGTTCCCTCGGCCTTTACCTGCTCCGCTGTCTTTCCAAACGCCAGCGCTTCGGTCTGGGCGCAGACATTTGCCAAGAGCATGTCGTGATGCCGGCCGAGAGGATTCAGGGATTTACCGAAGGCAATAAAATCGCATGGAATCAGCCGAGTTCCCTGATGGATCAACTGGTAGAAGGAGTGCTGGCCGTTCGTCCCGGGTTCTCCCCAATAAATTGGGCCAGTCTGATAGTCGACTGTGGCCCCATCGAGCGTGACGTGCTTACCATTGCTCTCCATCGTCAGCTGTTGCAGGTACGCCGGGAAGCGCTTCAGGTATTGCTCGTAAGGAAAGACTGCAACGGTCTGTGCCCCAAAGAAATCGTTATACCAAATGGCGAGAAGCCCCATCAGAACCGGCAAGTTTTGTTCAAACGGGGTGGTGCGGAAATGCTCATCCATTTCGTGGAAGCCATCCAGCATGGCGCGGAAGTTTTCCGGGCCGATGGCTACCATGGTGGACAGTCCGATCGCGGAGTCCATGGAATAGCGCCCGCCGACCCAATCCCAGAAGCCGAACATATTCGCCGTGTCGATCCCGAACTTCGCAACTTCTGTCGCGTTCGTGGAGACCGCGACGAAATGTTTCGCCACGGACTTTTCATCGCCGTTGAGGCCAGCAAGTGACCAATTCCTCGCAGTATGCGCGTTCGTCATCGTCTCCAGCGTTGTGAAGGTCTTCGAAGAAACGATAAAGAGGGTTTCCGCCGGATTCAGATCGTGCACCGCTTCCGCGAAGTCGCTGCCATCGACATTCGAAACAAACCGAAATGTCATTGCGCGCTCGCTGTAGAACTTCAGCGCTTCGTACGCCATGACCGGACCGAGGTCAGAGCCGCCGATTCCAATATTCACAACATTACGAATGCGCTTGCCAGTCTGCCCTTTCCATCCGCCGCTCCTAACGCGGTTGGAAAATTCCGACATCTTGTCCAGGACAGCGTGAACGCCCGGCACTACATTTTCGCCATCCACGATAATCGACGTACCCTTGGGCGCACGCAGGGCGACATGCAAGACCGCGCGATTCTCCGTGACATTAATTTTGTCGCCGCGAAACATGGCTTCGATGCGATCCCGCAGGCCCGACTCCTCAGCCAACTGGACAAGGAGCTTGACCGTTTCGCCGGTGATTCGATTCTTCGAATAGTCCAGGAAAAGTCCGGCGGCTTCGGCCGTCAACCGTTCCCCACGCTTCGGGTCCTCGGCGAAAAGTTGGCGCAGGTGAGACTCTTTGGACTTATCGTAATGGGCTTGAAGCGCTTGCCATGCCTTCCGTTTAGTGAGCGGTTGGACGTCTTGGCGGTTCGTCATTGGCGTTGAGCTTGTTGCCATGATCGTGCTCCTTCTTTTCCCCTATGGCTATTTGGGTCGCGCCTTTGCGCCAATGGGGGGACGGTGATTGTCTGCCTCTTCCCAGAGTCGAAAACCTCCAAGGAAGGCGTTGGCATTATCTCCTCTTCGGCAGCCGCGCGGCAGATACTTCAGTTTTTTGGCGTTGCCTCCCCCAATGACGACGTCGTCAGGATGGAAAGCATTAATCAGACTGCTCACGCCATGCTCCACATAATTCTTCCATTTTTTCTTCCCCATGCGTTCGAGCCCTCGAAGACCGAGGTAGTCTTCGTACGTTTTCTTCTTATAAGGGAGATGGCCAACTTCCAAAGGAATGATAATCCCCTGGTCCACAAGTGCCGCGCCGAGTCCGGTTCCAAGGCCCAAAAAGAGCAGAAGGCCTTCCTTATAACTCCCCAGGGCCTGCATAGCAGCATCATTGATGACCTTCACGGGACAGCCGAACGCGGCCTTGAAATCAAATCCAACCCAAGGATGTCCCAAATTATGCGGCTCAACAGCCGGCTTACCCTTCGAAACAACACCCGGATAACCCATTGATACGACGTCGTACTTCCAATCGCTGGTGATTTTCTTGACTCCGGAAACCATCTGCTTGGGATTTAATTTCGGTCCCGATGGAAACTTCCGCGGCTCCTTTTGTCCGGTGGCAAGTACTTTCACATTCGTGCCGCCTACATCGATCACCAGCACATTCATGAAGACGCCTTTCGTCTCAATAACGACGTTTCGGGATGGTGAATAAAGATTGGTTCTTCTTCCGCCGGGTGCATCCTAGAGAGCCCTAATGTTATAACCAACTGTCAAAAATAACAGGCTGAAGAATGCAATTCGCCGGATTAGCCGAACGCAATCTCAAAGTTTGAGTTTCGGTCGTCCAGCTGGCAACAGGTCCCAAGGAATTGTCTGGGCGACTGGCGCGTTTCGCAAACTCTTAGTGATATTTGTATCGGTACTTATGTGGTATCCGGATGGAAAAGCTAAGTATCCACATGATGAGTCTCGTTCCACAAACGGATCACAGGATTGGACAGATTGTGCTCGTAGCCGAACGCACTCAAGCTCGCGGTGCTCAATAAAAAGTAACCGCAATACGCGGCCACCTTCACACCGAGCCAGCGGGCAGCCAGAACACGGAGAACATGGCCGCTAGTGAACAGCAGCACGTCCCCCTGAACGGCGCGAACGCGGTTCACGACCCGGTCCGCCCGCGCGGAGATCTCGCCAGGTGACTCCCCGCCAGGACACCCGTCCCGGAACAGATTCCAATCTGGACGTTCGGCATGGATCTCGACACTTCGTCGACCCTCATATTCACCGTAGTTCCATTCCACCAGGTCCGGATCGAGCTCGGCCACCGAGCCGAATCCCGCCAGCTCGCAAGTCCTACGCGCGCGCTGTAAGGGGCTTGTAAACACTTTTACAAACTTCAAGCCTTTCAACCGTTCACCGAGCCGGCGGGCTGCGAGTTCGCCGCCTTCCGTCAACGGCAAATCAGTAAGTCCCGTATGCTGGCCGGACAGACTCCAGGCGGTTTCACCGTGCCTGGCCAGATGAATAATGGGCAAGATTCTAGTCACGAACTGACTCCCGCGTCGTGTAGAGGGCCTTTTGGCATGAATCTCCTTCGGAATCTAATAGCTGCAACGCTCGCGAGTGGATACTGGCAAAATTACTAGCCGAATTGCTTTCGCAACAAGCCGCACGCGAATACAAATAGCCGATTCTCCTGACCTGCTAGTTTTGACAGTAGTCTCTCGCTCACCGAATGGCTAGCATCCCTCACTGATGCAAGCTCTTGAACAATTGACACTCGCAATATTTTTGTGTTTGATAGCAGGACCTTGGGGGGCAGTAAAGGTTTAGGTTCGGGCATATACGCCTCCCCGGAACGTCCTTATGCAAAAAAAGAAAACTGGAATTGCTGCCACTCTTCTCACTTTTGGGATGATCTTGTCAACCGGCTGCGGAAAGATGGGTCTGCCTCCCGCAGGCCCTCCCGACGTCGAAGTCGTGGAAGTGGCGCAAAAAGATGTCCCCATCACGAAAGAATGGGTAGCCACTTTAAATGGACTCGTGAACGCCCAGATTCGCGCTCAAGTCACCGGGCTGCTACTCAAGCAAACTTATACCAACGGCGCTTTTGTAAGAAAGGGTGACCCGCTCTTCAATATTGACCAGAGACCATTTCAGGCTGCTCTCGACCAGGCCAAGGGAAATCTTTCAGAAGCACAAGCGAGTCTCGCTCAGGCCCGCGCGAGACTAGGCAAGACTCAGATCGACGTGACGCGCTACACGCCCTTGGCCAAGGTGAGCGCCATCAGCCAGCAGGAACTGGATGACGCAATACAGGCCGATCTTGCTGCAAAGGCGCAAGTCGAGGGAGCGCAAGCCTCCATTGTGGGAGCTCAAGCTGCGGTTGAAAATGCGCAAATCAATCTCGACTTCACGCGGATCAGTTCGCCCGTCGACGGTGTGTCAGCCATCGCCACCGCGCAAGTCGGCGACCTGGTGGGCCCCGCAAGCCCTGCCTTGACGACAGTTTCGACGATGAACCCCATCCTTGCAAATTTTACTGTCAGCGAGCAAGAGTACCTCAACTCGATGAGACTGTATAGAACCAAGGACCTCAGTGAGATTGAGGCCTTGAAAAAACTCGTCTGGCAGCTGCGCCTCACGGATGGGAGCATTTATCCGCTGAAAGGGCAGTTCTACGCTCTCGATCGCCAGGTGGATGTAAGAACCGGAGCAATTCTTGTTCAAGTCCAGTTCCCCAATCCCGGCAACATGCTTCGCCCCGGTGGTTTCGGCAGCATCAGCACGGTAGTGAGAATTCAACACAATGCGTTGCTTGTACCCCAGCGTGCCGTGAGTGAATTACAAGGGGGCTACATCGTAGCTGTCGTGGCAAGCGACAATAAGGCCTCTCTGCGACCCGTCAAAATGGGCGAAAAGGCGGGCGAAATGTGGATTGTTGACGAAGGCCTCAAACCTGGTGAACGCGTTGTGGCCGAGGGCGTGCAAAAGATTCAGGAAGGCGTGCTGGTCAATCCGAAACCGTACAGGCCAGGGATGGCGTTGGCCAATAATTCCAAAGCGCCTGGCACTGCAGCGCCGTAGGACCCTGAACAAGAATCATGTCCAAATTTTTCATCGAACGTCCCATCGTTGCCATGGTCATCTCCATCGTCATGGTAATCGTCGGCGCTGTTGCGATCACGAGTTTGCCCACCGCGCAATTCCCGAACATTGCTGACCCCCAAATCCAGATCACCGCCACTTACCCAGGCGCGGACGCGAACACCTTAGACCAATCCGTGGCGACGCCCATCGAGCAGCAGATGAGCGGCGTGGACAACATGGAATACATGTATTCGCTGAACGCAAATAACGGCCAGATGAAGTTGACCGTGGATTTCAATATCAAGACCGATCCAAACACCGACCTGATTCTCGCCCAGATGCGGCAGTCGCAGGCAGCATCCCAACTTCCGTCCGAAGTGAATGCTCAGGGCGTTACCGTTCAAAAGTCTACGGCAGCACCGCTCATGTTGTTCGACTTGTATTCCCCGAACAACAGCTACAATTCTCAATTTCTGGCCAACTACGCTTACATTAACATTCTCAGCCCGCTCACTCGCGCTTATGGGATAGCCAGCGTTACGATTTTTGGCGCCGGCCAGTATGCCATGCGTTTCTGGGTAAACCCGAACCAACTTGCGAAACTGGAAATCACGGTTCCGGAAATAATCAACGCCATTAAGGCTCAGAACAACGTGAATCCCGCGGGGCAGATCGGCGGCGAGCCCGTTCCGAAAGGGCAGGAATATACCTACGCTGTCATTGCCCAGAGCCGTCTGGTGTCCGAAGAGGAATTCTCCCAGATCGTGGTTCGCGCGAATCCCGATGGATCCTTCGTGCGGCTGAAAGACGTGGCCCGGATCGAACTGGGTACCCAGGTCTACAATTTGAGTGGCCGGCTGGATGGCAAGCCCTCAGCAGTAGTGGCGATTTACCAACTTCCCGGCTCCAACGCGATTCAAGCTGCTCAAAGCGCCAAAGATTTAATGGTTGAATCAAAGAAGCGCTTTCCTCCTGGCCTCGATTATGCGATCGCTTTGGACACCACTCTTCCCGTCACGGAAGGAATCAATGAGATTGTCAAGACCCTTGCTGAGGCCCTTCTCCTCGTCATCATCGTGGTGTATCTCTTCCTCCAGGGTTGGCGCGCCACTTTAATCCCCCTGCTGGCCGTCCCTGTCTCTCTCGTCGGCACGTTCCTCGTCTTTCCCATGCTCGGGTTCTCCATCAATACGCTTTCGCTGTTCGGCCTGGTGCTGGCTATTGGACTGGTGGTGGACGACGCAATCGTGGTGGTGGAAGCGATTGAACACCACATCGAACACGGACTATCGCCAAAGGATGCGGCGTTCAAAGCGATGGAAGAGGTCTCTGCCCCGGTGATCGGTATCGCGATCGTTCTTTCCGCTGTTTTTATACCGACGGCCTTTATTCCTGGTATCACCGGACGCCTTTATCAGCAGTTCGCTGTTACCATCGCAGTCTCCGTGATTATCTCCGCCTTCAACGCCCTCACGCTCAGCCCGGCGCTTGGCGCCCTTCTACTCCGACCCAAGAAAGAGTCCCGCGGGATTCTGGGGAGATTCTTTGCATGGTTTAATCGCGTGTTTGGCCGCGCCACAGAAGGCTACGTCAACTGGTGCTCCGTTCTGGTTCGCAGATTGGGCGTTACGGTAGCTGTGCTGCTTGTCTTCGCCGTTCTGGCCGGCTTCTTTGGCTCGAAGCTCCCTAAGAGCTTCCTGCCCGAAGAGGATCAGGGCTATTTGTTCGTTTCGTTGCAATTACCCGATGCTTCGTCGCTGCAGCGCACCAGCGCGGCAGCCGCAAGGGTCGAACAGATATTACTTAAGACTCCGGGAGTGCAGCATGTGACGACCGTAGTCGGATTCAACATGTTGAGCGGTGTCCAGAATACCTATAATGCTTTCTTTTGGGTGACGCTTAAGGAGTGGAAAGAACGCAAGGCGCCTGACGAACAATACTGGGCCATCAAGATTCACTTAAACGTTGCGCTACGAGAGATATCAGAGGGCGCCACCGTCGCCTTCCCCCCTCCCGCGATCCCGGGGGTTGGCGCGTCAGGAGGCGCAACCTTCATTCTGGAAGACCGCTCAGCGAGTGGTCTCGAGTTTCTAAGAGAAAATCAACAGAAGTTTATGGCCGCGGCTCTGAAGCGGCCGGAGTTTTCATTTATTTTCACGACCGCCCTACCGGCAGTGCCCCAGTTGTTCGTCAAGGTGGATCGCGACAAGGTGCTGAAGCAGGGTATGCCTCTCACCGACGTCTACCAGACTCTGCAAGCTTTCATGGGCGGGTCATTCATTAACTTTTTCAATCGGTTCGGACGCGTCTGGCAAGTCTACGTGCAGGCCGAAGGTGACTTTCGCACGCAAGCTGAAAATGTCGGCCGCTTTTATGTGCGCAATAGTTCAGGCCAAATGGTTCCCCTCTCTGCCGTGACCTCCATCGAACCGCGGTTGGGCCCTGAGTTCACCATGCACTACAACATGTACCAGTGTGTGCAGATCAACGGGAACACCAAACCTGGATACAGTTCCGAGCAGGCGATGAGGGCGCTGGAGGAGGTATTTGCTCAAACAATGCCGGCGGGGATGGGCTACGACTATATGGGTATGTCCTTCCAGGAACAGAAAGCCCAACAAGGCGTTCCGCCCGCAGTTATATTCGGGTTTTCTGTCCTTTTCGTCTTTCTGATCCTCGCGGCCCTGTACGAGAGTTGGACCCTTCCCTTTAGCGTGCTCCTAAGTACACCCATTGCGGTATTTGGTGCCTTTGGCGGCCTCTTTTTGCGCCGGATCATCGGCCTGCTTGTATTCCGGGATTACACTGCCCTGGCTTTGGAAGATAACGTCTACGCGCAAATCGGGCTGATCATGTTGATCGGTCTCGCTGCAAAAAACGCCATCCTTATCGTCGAATTTGCGAAAGCGGAGTTCGAGAAAGGGAGACCGCTTGTAGAAGCGGCCCTGGAAGGTGCCAAGCTGCGTCTGCGGCCGATTCTCATGACCTCCTTCGCCTTTATCCTGGGTTGCGTCCCTCTCTGGAGGGCAACGGGCGCTGGCGCGGCTTCGCGGCAAGTGATGGGCACGGTCGTCATCGGAGGAATGCTGGCTGCCAGTTTCATTGCTATCTTTTTCGTTCCGGCGTTGTTCTACATGATTGAGCGTCTTGGCGGAGCCGAGCGTCAGCCGCTGAAAGCACCACCATTTACGGCACCGAGTCCGGAGCCAGGAGACTAGTGCTCTCAAATCCAGAGCATTGCCAGAGATCAAACAGCCCAGCGCCAATGAGAAACACAACTCCGACTAACTCACATTCCCGGCGATGCAGAGAGTTCACTACGCTCACTGCCAGACCCTCGACCGCTGGAGATTGGGTGGCAAGATTCCCTTCTCATCTGCTGGTTATGATTTTATGTTTGGCGCTCCTCGGGCAGGGATGCGCAGTCGGGCCGAACTATGTGCGCCCTAAAGTGAATGCTCCCACGGATTACCGAGGCGCTGAAGGGGCGGCACAGCAAGCATCGTTTGCAGACCTGCCATGGTGGGAGATTTTTAAGGACGAGCAGCTAACGGCGTTAATCCAGACGGCACTGGCCAATAACTACGACTTGCGGGTGGCCGTGTCGCGGATTGAGCAGTCGCGGCAGATTGCCCTCCAAGCGCGGGCGCAATACTTTCCGTTCGTCAACTACTCGGTCAGCAGCAGCGATGGAAGAAACGAATTTGCCGGAACTGTTGTTCCCAATGGCGGTCAAACTCAAGGAGCCTTCGTGGCAGCGGCGAGTGTTGCCTGGGAAGCGGACGTATGGGGCCGCCTTCGCCGATTGAACGAGTCTGCCCGTGCTCAGTATCTCGCGTCCGAAGAAGCGCGCCGCGGCGTAATGCTCACTCTGGTGAGTGACGTCGCCCAGGATTACCTCCAGCTCCTTGGATTGGAACTCCAGCTCGACATCGCCAAAGAAACAACTGCATCATTCACCGACACCCTGAAGCTTTTCACGCAACGTTTGGAAGGCGGCGTATCTTCAAAACTGGACACATCCCGCGCGGCAGCAGCTTTGGGAATAGCCGCCTCAAATATTCCCGAGCTGGAGCGCGAAATTGCGCTGACGGAAAATCAGATCAGCGTCCTGCTGGGCAACAATCCGGGTGGGATCAAGCACACTGCCAAACTGCTTGAAGAGATTATCCCCCCAGATGTCCCCGCAGGGCTGCCATCTGCTTTGTTGGAGCGCCGGCCAGATGTGCTGCAAGCCGAGCAGCTGCTGCGATCCGCCAACGCTCAAGTGGGAGTCGCTACTGCGAATTTCTTTCCTCAGATCGGCCTCACCGCATTGCTTGGGCGCGCAAGCTCCCCGCTCTCAGCCCTGTCGTCCGGCCAGGCTAACGTCTGGAGCGTTGCCGGCAACTTGGCGGGCCCCATCTTCCAAGGCGGGGCGCTTGTAGCTCAGAAGCGCCAGGCGGTCGCTTTCTGGGAACAAACCAAACTTCAGTACGAACAAACGGCCCTAAATGCCTTTCTGGACGTCTCGAATGCATTGATCTCCCGCCAAAAATATGAAGGGATTCAGAAAGAACAGACGTATGCAGTGGAGTCCTACCAGGAGTCTGTGAAAATTTCTCTCCAGCGCTACGTGGCCGGGAAGGCCAGTTATTACGAAGTTCTTGAGGCTCAACAACAACTGTTTCCAGCAGAGATTTCACTTGCTCAGACTGAACTCAACCGTCGGACAGTAATTGTTCAGCTCTACAAGGCGCTTGGCGGGGGCTGGAACCTGAAGGATCCAGATTGGGTGGGACCAAAGTCACAGGGTACGACTACCACGCCCTGATCGTACCGGCCGGATTTTCCTGAGCATTCTCTCTTCCGTATCGTACACGAAGTGAATCCTCAGCATGCCGGCCCACGCGCCCATTTCTATGGTTCGATGTGGCCGCCCGCATTTGCCGGCAACGCCCGCTATTCCGTGTAAAGCATCAGTAGGATTCCAAGAACCACCAATAATGCGGGCCAGATGATTTTAAAGATGTGCTGCCACTTTGAGCGCGTTTCCGATAACCCGTTGGTCAGGGCGATTCCAAATCCTGTCGACGAGAACCAAAAATGCTCCTTCTGGATATGTTCCATCGTCTGCATGGCGCCCGGCGCGCTCATGTCTCCGCCGTGCACATGAAATAACAGGAGGATTCCTCCCGCCATACCCAACACCGGGAAAGACCAGGTGGCCCAAGCGGCCTTGAACTTTCCGCGCGCCCTTTGAAATTCGACGTACCCAAGTGCCAGAAGAATGACGGCGAAGCTCTTGTGCTGCAGGTCCTCAACGTTGTGCGTGATCGCGTACCACGGAGTTTGCGGGCCAAAGGGCCAGATTTCCGTATCGCTGAAGACGAGCAGAAAGAGCCCCGCCGCCAGAAAGCACATCGGCCAGACGTAACGCACCAGAGGCCAGCGTTTCGAGAGACGATCCTGTCCGAGGATGAAAATCCCCGCTAACGCTACCAAAAATCCTGCAAGATGGTGGTTAAACTCGCTCTCCCGCTTGTCCGCGAGGCGCTTGGCCACGACTGCAGGGTCTTCGGGAGCAGCTTGCCCATGCATCCCGGTATGATCCATCCCCGGCATGTCTGGCATTGTGGACATATCGTGTTGCTGCGCCCAAGCCGGCGCCCCGACAAGAATTATGAACAAAACAAAAAGCAAAGCCATCACAGAAAGAATTTGGAACTGCTGAACGCTGGGCGCTTGAATTGGCAACACCTGACTCTCCTGAGTGATTTTATCCTCTTCTCCAGATAAGAAAATAACACCAGCCGGAGTTCGGGCCGTATTCCAGAAGAAGAGCGGCAATCTCTATGTATCAGAAAACTGGCGCTATTTTACAGGATACTTCGCGTGACAACGAGCAACCATCGCGATTCGCCACCAGGAGTCTCAAGCTGAAAATAGGGGAAGTCGCATAACCAACTAGCAAAAACGAAGGTTTTCTGCCGGCCAACAAGTCTTGAGTTCCGCGATCTTTGATTTTTTGGGAGGGGACCCGGCCAAGGTGAGGAAAATATGTCGAGGCATCGACTGCCTCACCTCGGCAGGAGGTCTCTTGAGCCGGATCCCCTTTCGGTTCGGGTAAAAGGAGAATATGTGTTCGCCGTGGCGGCGTGAACTGTCAAAAATACCAGTGCGCCCAAAATATTCGATCTTTAATGGCACGGAGAGGGAGGTTGTGCGCGGGGCTTCCGATCGACGACCGGGAATTTCCAGATGTCCTCAGATTCGACCTATTCAGTAGAATTCGGAATTAGACATAAAAAAGAGACTGCGGTCGGGGCATCCGGATCGGATGCCCCTCCGCAATCTCTCACAACTTTGAGTAATCCTCTGCCTGGACTTTCGTTAGAACCGGAACGACACGCCCGCCTGGTAGCGGAAGTTGCTCTGGTTATTGTTGCCACCCGTAAAGCTGTTGCCAAAGCGGGTCAGCAGGTAGTCAAACTGCGCCGGCCGGAAGGCAATGCTCTTGGTAAGGGGAATATCAATGCCTCCGCCAATGAGGAAATCAAACGCATTGTTGCTGGGGGATTTACTCGCAGTGACGCACCCTGATACACCCTGACATGCGGTGAACAAACTCCCGTAGAAATTGGAGTGCGCACCACCAAACAAGGCCTCTACAAACGGCTCAAAATGCTTAGTGCGGAATTTAGCAATCGGACCAACGTTGTAGGTGAAGAGGTTGCCGTTAGCTACAACAGTGCAACCGGTCGGACAAGCAGCAGAGCCAGCCGGGATATTAAGGCTGTGGCTGTAACTGCCATAGCCCTCAAACTCTGCTTCGATTCCGATGTACTTGCTGAAGTAATATGCGCCTCCCCCACCGCCTCCGTTCAATGAGAAAGTGTTGATGATGTTGTTGTTCTGCGGATTCGCATGAACATAGGAATAGTCAGCCCAAACTTCGATCTTGGGATTATCCTGCGCACGCGCCACTGTTCCAAACAGCAGAGCGATTCCCAAAACAATTGCACTTCTGATCTTCATTTGCTTTCTCCTCAGTCCTAGATTTTTACCTAACGGTGCAATTTCTGTGACGTTCGGTACTCTCACTGGGCTGGATGGCCCTGTTGGGCACGCCAAGGTCTTTTTCTGTGCCCTCCCGGCAACTTGCAGCCGGGCTGTCCCATCTTGGGTTTAGACGCTTCTGGACCGCGGGGGTTGCCTCCCCTCACCCTGGGCGTTTCCAAGTCCGACGCCGCCGCTTCTCTCACGGTTCTTGCCTGACTCGAGAACCCGGAAAAAGGCTTTAGAACGGCAGTTTGAAAGTTCCATTCTAAAGTGGGACCTGCCTTCACCCGGGCCACCAGTTTCAAGACCACACAAACTTAAATCGAATGCACAAACACTGGAACTGTCAAAAGTGACAGCCCTAATTAAAAAGACACAACGTCGCGTTCTCCGAGGCTGATGGGAACTTTGTGCTTGACCTCTCCAACACTTTCCACGTCGGTTGTGCGGTCTTGCTAGACGTTGCGGGGCATGCCCTTCGTTAGCAATTATAAATATTGATAAAGTGTATTAATTTGACTGGAGGAATTACTCCAGGATTCAGAGATCCTAATCTGCAACCTGGAATTGCCTGTCGCAGACTCGGAACACTGGTTCACGCGGCATCATGCTTTGATTCCATTTGGAGGGATATTGAGAAGAGCGGCCCGGAAGAGACTGCCATTAGGAAGTCTCAGTCCGGGTCCTCTTCTCCCGCGCAAGCAAAGAATAGAGATTTTCCATTCACCGATGTACTGTCAAAACTGCCAGTCCTGGGGAAAGCTGCGTAATATGCCCAGTGTTCGACTACCCCTAGCCCACTAGTAATTCTGCCAGTATCGAAAATCAGGCGTTGCCGCTATACACTCTATGTCTCCTGGCCGGTTTGGAGATCCCATCCCACATCAGGCGGTTCCATGATCATCCTTGGCACCCATTTATTTTTTGCCGCGGCCACTCCGGGTTCAGCTTCTCATGATGATCCAGTCGCACCGATTCTGATCGCTCTGGTAATGATGGCCTTTGCGGCCGCTATCGGCGGACGTGTCTTACGGCGCTTCGGACAAGCAGCCGTCCTCGGCGAACTCTTGATCGGAGTACTCGTTGGAAATGTCGGCTATCTGTATCACCAACCCAACATTACGGTCATCCGCGAAGGCGACACAATTTCCACCATTGTGCAAACCGCCCTCGTTCAGCAGGTAACGGTAGGCCAAGCCGCCAGGGCGACACTCCCTCCTGGACCCCACTCAGAGCGAATTGCCGAAATTCTGGAAGGCCCTCGCGGCCTGAAAGTACTCGCGGTCTATTCCTTTGTGGATCAGGTTTCCCGCATCGCCATCATCATCTTGCTATTTCTGGTGGGTCTGGAGACCAGCCTGGTTGAAATGCGCGAGGTTGGGTGGACTGCCGGCATCGTCGGAGTTCTTGGCGTCATTTTGCCTCTCGGATTGGGATTGGTGCTCACAACTCTCCTGCTGCCAGACTCTTCATTCGCCGTGCATCTTTTCATCGGCGGAGTCTTGACAGCCACGAGTGTAGGTATCACGGCTCGCGTTCTTCGCGATCTTGGGCAGATGGACAGGCCCGAATCAAAGATAATCCTAGGAGCCGCCGTAATTGATGACGTTCTTGGTCTCCTCGTCTTGGCGATTGTCACCGCACTTATTGTCAACGGCTCCGTAAGCCTCGGCGGTATTTTCGGGATCACCCTCAAAGCAGTTGCGTTCCTGGTAGGCTCCATCGGGATTGGAATGTGGGTCACGCCGAGAATCGTCAGGCGAATCGCGCGGCTTGATTTTGAGAATATTAAACTCCTCTTCGGTGTCGGTTTTGCTTTTGTGTTTTCCTGGCTTGCGAATCTTGCGGGTCTCGCCACTATTATCGGCGCGTTTGCGGCCGGGTTGATTCTCGAAAGCTTCTTCGACAAGGAGCTGACGGGATTTTCCCTGCGCGACATGCTCTCGCCAATCGAATCCTTGATCGTCCCTATTTTCTTCGTCTTGATGGGTCTTCAGGTAAAGCTGGAAGCCTTTAATAATCTGTCTGTCGTTTTTCTCGCAGCCGGGCTTACGACTGTCGCCGTCATCGGGAAGATAGCTTCTGGATTCGCGGCCGGGCGCGGACTCAAGCGTTTGGCCATCGGCATTGGCATGATGCCTCGGGGGGAAGTTGGGTTGATTTTCGCTGGGATCGGAAGAGGCTTAGGGGTGGTAAGTGATTCGATTTTCGCTTCGATTGTGATTATGGTGATTATCACAACACTGCTCACCCCGCCCCTCTTGAAGTTGACTCTCGCGAACGGAACTCCCGTGGCAGCTCCCAACCCAGTACAGTAGACGACGAGAGAAAGCGCGTATCTCTTCGTTGCCACAACTAGGAATCAGCTATATTGGAGGGGCCTAGCTCGGTCCGGGGGAGAGCGGAGAGACAAAGATGCGTCCTTCGAGAGCCTCTCGAATCGCATGCGGGAGATCACACAGCATGCGCGCCTTCAGGACGTATCCGGAGGCCCCAGTCGCCAGACACGCTCGAACATAATCAGGGTCGTTGTGAACCGTAAGGAAGACCACCTTCGAGGAGCAGCCTGAATTTCTGAGCTTGCTGACCGCTTCGATCCCAGTGGAGATGGGCATGGAAATGTCCGTTACGAGGACTTCAGGTCTCAGTTGTGTCACTGTCGTGACCAGGGATTGTCCATCACCAGCGGTGCCAACAATCTCATATTCAGGCTCAAGTAGCCTCGTGAGCTTCTCAAGAATCGTCTGGTGATCATCTGCCAGAACCACTCGGACTTGGCTCAAATAGCCCGCCTTCGAAACGGTCAAATCGGGAAGAACCTCTCCCTCTCTGCGTTCCGCCGCTCAACCTTAATCTTTGACGCGAATTTCACTATGTCCGGGGGCCTGCAAAGTAGAATAATGAGTTGAAAGTCTAGTTTAAACTGGCAATTTTGACAGTCACCAGATGAGCAACCCCCCGCCTAGGCCACGATGATTCGGCTCTTGATCGCAAATTGAACCAGATCAGCAGTGGTCCGGAGCCCCCACTCCTCCATGATGCGGTATTTGTGAAAAGCCACGGTGCGAGGAGCTACGTTTAAAACATCCGCAGCCTCCTTCATGGATCTGCCCTCTGCCAGAAGCTGGACGACTTCCCTCTGACGCGACGTGAGCGTCTTCCCATGTGGTTTGCGTTCTGGATTCCTGATGAAGGCTTCTCTCATTCCCCTGGCGATCTGCGGTGTGATATAAGTCTTTGCCCGAAGCGCCGCCTGAATCGCGTGGAACAGCTCTGAGGCGGCGGAACTTTTCAGCAGATACCCCGATGCCCCTATGCGCATGGCTTCCGCCGCGATATCGGGATCTTCATTCATCGTTACGAAAACCAGCTTAATTGCCGGGATCTTATCTTTCAATTGCCGAGCGGCCTCCAGGCCATTCATAAGCGGCATCCCGATGTCCGCCACAACCACGTCCGGCTTCAAGGTCAAGGCAGCTTCCACCAGGGCGCGCCCGTCCGACACTGTGCCAACTACCTCGCAACGTGAACTCAGGAGCTTGCGGAAAGCTTCTGTCAAAATCGTGTGATCATCGGCTAGCAGCACGCGCGGAAGTTTCATTGTGTTTCCTCATTTCTCGCCAACCCTTGCGATTGGAACTCGTTCAGTGGTCTCTGCGGGGGCCTTTGCGTTCACGCTGGTACTGGAGAGCGGGATTCGGACCCGCACCTTTGTCCCTTGGGCCACGCGAGATTCAAGCCGAAGCTGACCGCCTACCAATCGGAGTCGTTCACTCATTCCCACGAGCCCGAGCCCAGTTTTCCCCTTCGCGGATTCGACATCAAACCCCGCGCCAAGATCTGAAACGCAGAGTTCAATTCCGTTCGGATTGCCTGTCAATTCGACCTTGGCGCTCTGGGCACCGCTGTGTTTCATCACGTTTCGTAAGGATTCTTGCACGATCCGGTAGGCACATAAAGTGACATCCTTGGGGATTTCTTGCGGGACGTCGCTGTGGATAAAATCGATTGGCAGAGTGTGCTGTTCCGAGAACTCCCGGCAATAGCCGCCCACCGCCGCGACCAGACCCAGCGTATCCAGCTTCGACGGGTGCAGTTGATGGGACAGGTGATGAATGTCTGATGAGATTTCCGTCGCCGTCTGTGCGATGTCTTTCAACCGCACTTTGGAAGTCCGTGACAGCTCGGGTGAGTCCATGCTCAATTGCTCGAGCCCGATTTGGACGAGTGCCATCCGCTGGCTCAGATCGTCGTGCAGTTCCCTTGCAATTCGGGTCCGTTCTTCCTCCTGTGCCGTGATTAAGCGGCCGCTCATATCCAATAGCACTTCTTCGGATAGCTTTCGCTCGGTGATGTCCATAATCGAAACCAGTATGCGCGCCCCATCGTGAGTTTGCATCGGATTGAAGCTGATCTCCGCAGGAAACTGCGTGCCGTCCTTACGCCGGCCAATAAATTCCTTCCCGGCGAGAGCCGGTTGCAGTCGCAGCGCGACGAGAATATCCCGCCCGAATTCCGGCTGTTTCCAGTCAAGCGCCTCTTTCAGCAGGGTCTCAATGCACTTCCCCAGAAGTTCTTCGTGCCCGTAACCGAATTGTTTTTCGGCCTGAGCGTTCACCAGGATAATGCTCCCCTCTTGGTCGACAATTACCATTCCGTTGGGTGCGGCCTCGACCGCCAGCCTGAAATTTTCTTCCGCTCTTTTTAAGTCCGTTACATCTTCGGTGACCGTTAAAATGCAAGGTTCGCCTGCGAAGTCCACGATTTCCGCGGACACACGCCCGATGAGCAATTCGCCAGTTTTTGTGCGGAACCGGCCTTCCAGATTGCGGAGCTTGCCGTCTCGGACAAGCCTCTCGAAAGCCCGGGCCAGGTCGCCTGAATCATCCCAGTGTCCGTTCTCAGACACCGTCCGCCCCACAACTTCATCCTGCCGATACCCAGTGTGCTGCTCGAAGGCTTGGTTTATCTGGATATATCGCAGGTCTCGAAACGCGATGATGGACATGATCGCAGGGCTCGCGTGGAATGCTTTTGAGAACATCCTTTCGGACTTCTTCAGCGCTCGCTGCGCTTGCTGATGTTCCTCCACAAGGGCCGCGAGAACCATAAAGGGAGTAGCTGCAAAGAACAGAAAAAGCTGCAAGGACAGCACGTTATCGAGTGGCTCCGCGCCTGTGAACGGTCCGCGTCCATGGATCGCGCCCCAAATGGACAAGAACGCGACCGCCACCATGGAATTCGTAATCCCGAGTGACCCGAATCGCAAAGCAGACCACAGGAGAAAAGGTAGTAGGGAGTACAGCAGCACTGCCTGACTACTTCTTTCCGGTTCGATGAATGTGAAATACCCAATAAGAATCAAAGTTACGAGTAACGCCGCGGCTTCGATGTAGTAGGCGCGTGATCTCCCTGACCAGGCCTTTTCCTCGTCGAACCAGCACCAGATTGCCGGTGCAACCGTAAGAAATGCCAAGGCCTCCGAAAAAAAACTGATCCTCCAGTGGGTCCAATAGTCTCCGTTAAGGGCAACAGCTCCAACCAGCGTCACGGAGAGCGGTGCGAGAATTAGGCCAAAGATCGAGTACTTGGCCAGCGCTTTAACGCTGTTCAGGCGAGGCGCACCACCGAACAAATATTGAATACCCAGAGCTGCCGTGAGAACTTCGATCGTGTCCGCGAGTATTAGCAACGCTGTCGAACGAAGCGGCACGCCTGCTTGCAGGTCATAGATAACAAATCCAGTAAACCCCGCTGGGATCAGGATCGGCCAAAGTCTCCGCGGAAACAAAAGCAGTACTGCGACGAGGAGCGCGCACCCGGGCCAAAGCGGCCACACCGTTTGCGGCCGCAGCATCATAATGCCTCCCACTCTTGCCGAGAGGTAAGACAAGCTAGCCATGAGGCACGCGAGAAGAATTATGCGGAGCGGGGAAGTCTCTTTCGTCATGCTCCAGGGTGTGCGAATTCGGCCGGTTTCCACGCTCTAGCTCCGGCCAGCCAGCCGCCCGGTGAGACCGCCTGCTGGCGAACGCATTTCCACATTGGGCCGCTTGAGAGTCATCTTTCTCCCGCCTACTTTCGGACCCACGAGTCTGTGGGAGTCCAAACTCTCACAAAACTGTTACTTTTAACAGGGATTCCGCGCCAGGCCACACACTGCAAGTTTTAGCCGTGGGCCGCCTGTCAGTTCTGACAGTTCTTCTCTCTCCGTTCGCCGGTTAAATTAACGGGAATTGGACTGCGACGCGACCGGTTCACGATGGTGATCCCTAAAATACTGAATTGGAGTAGCGACGGATTATTCGAGCCATGCGCACCGTCCGACCGCCCGCGGTGGCTAAGCAAGGCTGATCTTTGACGTCATGCAATGCTCAACGGAAAGATGGCTATGTCAGGTACAATGCAACCCGGGCCGCGATCGGAATATCGGCGATCAAAAACGCAGAGCCGTTGCCATTTGGTGCGCCGGGTTAAGCGCGCGGCGGCGCAAATTAGGGATTCGAATTGGCTTGGGAGGAATAGCTCATGAATTCGTTCTTGCGCACTGCATCATTTATCGCTTTTGGGGCTGTGGGAGTCGCGGCTCTTGCACAGACGTCGCCGGAGATACCGCCATCCAGTCTCATCACCAAGTCCACCGTGGCGATTGGTTTCACCGTCGGCGGCGGCAGCACAAAGGTTGACCTAACGGGTACGGAGCTGATGCCCCAGGCTAGCGGTGAGGCCAAAGTCGAGGCCAAGGCTAAAGCTGGGCTGACAAACATCGAGGTAAACGTCAAGGGTATGGCGCCGCCTTCTCAGCTCGGCGCGGAATATCTGACTTTCGTCCTCTGGACTGTTACACCAGAGGGGCACACCGGCAATGCGGGGGAGATTATCATCAACAAAGACGGTGAGGGAAAACTCAGCTCCACGACACCCGCCCAAACATTCTCCCTGATTATTACTGCGGAGCCCTACTTTGCTGTCCGCGTGCCTAGTGAGATGGTGGTATTGGAGATGGAGACCCGGAAAAACACCAAAGGAAAGCTCTTTCCCGTCACTGAATACAAGCTCATGAAACGAAGCCAATATGCGAAGCTGGGAAATCCGCTGGCTTTGACGCCCGATCTTTCACGCGTTCCTCTGGAAGTATATGAGGCGCGCAACGCAGTGGATATAGCGAAGGATCGTGGAGCGGCAAAATATGCGCCTGACATTTTCTCCAAGGCGGAAGCGAGCCTGCAAATGACAGAGAATGCTCTGTCGAGCAATGCCAACAAGAAGCAAATCATCTCCACGGCGAAACAGACCGTTCAATTCGCGGAGGATGCCCGTGCGTTCGCCGCGGAACGCCAGGATGAAGAACGCATAGCGGCAGAGCGAGCTGCCGCGGCCGCCCAAGCCAAGGCCCAAGCGGAAGCCCAGGCCGCGGCGGAAGCCAAGCGCCAGGCTGAGATCGCTGCCGCGAAGGAAGCCCAGATCAAGGCGGAGGCCGCAGCAGAGGCCAAACGCCAGGCTGAACTCAACGCCGCAAAGCAGGCGCAAATGAAAGCGGAGGCTGATGCCGCCGCGCTCAAAGCCAAGATGGAAGCCGAGACTTTGAAAGCCAAGGAAGACGCAGCCAATGCAGAAGCCGAACGAGCCCGCAAAGCCGCAGCTGACCTTCGCGCCCAACTTCTTGAACAGTTCAACCGAGTCCTCCCGACCACGGACACTGCGCGTGGCCTGCAGGTCAACATGGGAGACGTCCTCTTCGACACTGGTAAATACAACTTGCGGTTGCCCGCGCAACTGGGGTTAGCGAAGCTTTCGGGCATTGTCCTGTCCCACCCGGGACTCAAGTTGGCAATCGAGGGGTACACCGACACCACGGGATCTGCAACATTCAATCAAACGCTCTCAGAGCAGCGCGCCAATGCGGTGCGGGATTATCTGGTCCAGCAAGGCCTGGACCCCGCTTCCGTCACCGCACAAGGTTTCGGACCAGCGAATCCGGTAGCGAGCAATGACACCCCACAAGGCCGCCAGCAGAACCGCCGCGTGGAGATCATCATTTCCGGCGAAGTGATTGGCACGAAGATTGGCGGCGCTGCTTCGTCGCAGTAAGGCAGTCGACGAGGATGCCGAATCTCAAACAAGGCGAGCGCCTGGCTTCAAATGAGCCGTTGTAGCCACTTGTGGACATCCAAGAACGCTATCTTTGACACCTGATAAAACTGACAGTTCACACCGTAATCGACAGATCGTATTTTCGATGCCAGGAGCGCGGAATCGTCGAACTTCCGGCCTGACTGACTTTATGCCCCAAAGAAGCTACATCAACAGCGTCGGAAACCAGAGCTGGCGGTATTGGAGCCGTATCCTCTTCGGCGCGCTTGTGCTCGCGGCGTTGCTGCTTTCCTCCAAGTTTTACCTTGCGCAAGAGGTCCTGGTAGTGGTGCTCCTGGTCGCCCTCTTGATGCTGCTTGCGCTTATTCTCTCGATGGCCTTCGTTTTGTTTCAAGCTGGGGTCCGCCAGGTCATTGTTTGGGGGAAAAGTAGCGTCGCACGCTTTACCACCAGCCACCGCCCGGTTACTCCCGGCGATTCGATTGTCCATCCTACGTTGCCACGCTGACTCCGTGACCTGGGATTCCGCTCCTGACCATTCTTAGAAACCTGTGCCCCCAGTGATCCCCCCGCATAAACCTCCACGCTGCATTCTTCCGCGTCCGACTGTCATTTTTGACAGTTAAACCACACCTTATCTTGTGTGACCATAGAGCCGCATGGAGGAGAGGTGATGATCAAGAAATTGGTTTCTAGGGTTTTGACCCTGGCGGGAAGTCTTGCAATGGCGGCTATCTTTGTTCCATCCATTTGCAATGTCGCCGCACAAGAAGAGCCGAAGCCCAAACCCAAGATCGAAACGATTCAGGCTCAAGCCATGGGGCAGCTCACGGCTACGGGAAAGACATTCAATGTGACGGTAAGAATCGAATCGTACTCAACGCCGGAAGACCAGAAGATCCTGATCGATGCTTTCACTTCGGGTGGGCACAATGCGTTCGTGAAGGCTCTCACCAAAATGAAACCCAGAGGGAGAGTGGCGATCACCGGAACCATCGGCTACCAGGTTGCTTATGTACGGAGTTTTCCCACCGAGACCGGCCGTAGAATTCGCCTGATCACGGATCGTCCCATCAAATTCAGAGAGGCATACAACAACGGCCGTAGCACGGATTACGACCTGTCGGCCATGGAAATCAATATCGACAACGATCCAAAGAAAAGTGACGGCAGCTTGATCGTCGCCGGCAAATTCTTGGTCGACAAGAAAACGCAACAGATCACTTTTGAAAGCTACGGATCTGGTCCATGGCGTCTGGTGAATGTCATGGAGCGGGATTAAGCAAGAGAGGGGCCTCGGGAGCGTTGTGAGAACCGCTAGAGAAGTTGCAATCGCCGAAGATCCGTTGATCGCCAGGGCGCGAGAAGGGTGCTCCGAAGCATTCTCGGAGTTGGTGTGGAAACACTCGCGGCACATTTACGGCGTTTCCTTGAGGATTTTAAAGAATCATGAGGACGCGGAAGACAATCTTCAAAATGTTTTCTGCAAGGTGTACAAGAACCTGCATCGGTTTGAAGGGCGCTCGCGTTTCTCTACCTGGCTGGTGCGTATCACCATCAACGAAGCTTTGATGAAGATTCGCAAACAGCATTCCGAATATGCCGCTCGTCTGACCGACCCGCCTGGTACGGAACATGAAGAAAGCGTAGTGCCGGAGGCGGAAGATCAGCACCTTAATCCGGAACTCCAGTACATGACCAGCGAACTGGCTGCAAAGGCCTTTCAACATCTGCATCCCTCGCTTAGAAAGACTTTCCTGCTGAACAAAGTAGAAGGTTGGACGCATCGCGAGTTGGCATGCAACATGGGAATCACTGTCGCCACAGTCAAATCGCGTATTTTCCGGGCGCGCGCGCGCATGCAACAGCAGCTCCAAGCACATTGTTGAGTTTTTGTTGGAAGTCTGGCCTGGACTAGACTTGCCTTTGCTCTCCCAACGTGCAGGGTATACGGCGTCCGCATTACGTCCCCGATGCCTTTGCCCTGTCAGTGTTGACAGTGTTCAACGATTGCTGTTGCTCATAGGATGGCTCTTATCGGGTAAGACGCGTGACAGTTCGTTGCGTTCCAGTCGTCCTGTCCGAAACGCGCAAAATGCTTTTCCCACGCCGCGCACTCGGCAGGCGGGTTCATTGAGCAAGGTCAGAATACTCTTGGCCGACGACCATCGAAACTTCTTGAAGATGGTGGAAAGCCTTGTTGGGCCAACCTTTCATATCGTGGGAAGTATGCCTGACGGTCGCTCGCTGTTTCAGGCCGCTATGAACCTCAAGCCCGACGTCATCGTCACCGATATTTCAATGCCAGTCTTGAACGGCATCGAGGCGGCAAACCAGTTGAATGAGGCCGGTTGCACCTCCAAGATCATTTTCTTGACGGTTCATTCCGACCCCGATTTCGTCCGTACCTGCCTCGCTACCGGGGCATTTGGCTATGTGGTCAAATCTCGGGTGGCTACAGACCTCCTGCCTGCAATCCACGAAGCGCTCGCAGGTCGTCTCTTCATTTCCCCATCCATTTCTCATGGTAATCATGCCTAAGGAGGTTGAAAGTGGGTCACTGCCCCGCATCTGCGACTCTCTATTCGAGGCACTGTCACAAATGACAGTACCGCAATCCTTCTCCCTTCCTTATAAGTGGACAAGACCCAACAAAGAGTTCGTCTCTTGCTGGGCTTCATGCTCCTGCCTAAACAGAGCTTAGAATCGAACGGAGGATTTCAAATGATTTTTAGAAGTCAATCACCCAAAGCGCCAGCATTCTTGGCTTTTTTATGCCTCATGTTGAGCGCACTCCTGGCGACCAACGCCGGAGCGTTCCCACCCCAGATCACCAGCGGACAGAAAGCCAAGGTCAGGGGCACAATCGTCTCCCGCGATGGAGACCTGGTTAAGGTCAAGGACAAGAAGGCAGGTACAGTAGTAATAGTAAGTTTGGTCGATGGCACCAAGATCGAACGCAAGAAGGGCAAAGTAGAGTTCTTCCGTCACAGCGATATGGACGTCACCGCTATGGTGCCCGGCCTGACTATCGACGCGGAAGGCGTGGGTAATGCTCAAGGGCAGCTTGAGGCCACGAAGATCACGTTTACCCCCGACGCGTTTGCAGTGGAAGTAGCCGAAGAACAGCAAATCATGGCGAACAAGGCAGCGGCCTCAAATGCACAATCTACAGCGAACCAAGGCGTCCAGCAGGCCAAGGTAGCTCAAGCCTCCGCAAAGACGGCGCAATCCTCAGCAAATCAGGCACAGTCCTCGGCAAATCAGGCCAGCAATCAGGCTCAGGCAGCCGGTGCGGCAGCCGAGATGGATGCAGCCGCGGTCCTGCTGGTAAACAAGCGCGTTTCGGACCTGGGTGACTACAAAACCGTCGCCGAGGCTGGAATCTATTTCGAATCAGACAATGCAACATTGGACGCTCCTGCCAAAGCGGACCTCGATATGCTCGCTGCGGCGACCCAAGGCCTTACCGGCTATATGATAGAGGTAGCGGGTTACGCCTCTTCAACCGGCACAAAACAGGTCAATCAAAAACTGAGTGAGGCGCGCGCCGCTGCCGTCACGAAGTATCTTCTTGAGCAGAAGAACATTCCCATGCGTCGCATCCTCGTTCCGGCCGGTTATGGCGCAACTCACCCGGCCGCTGAAAATACCGATTCTCAGGGACGCGCGTTGAATCGGCGCGTGGACGTGAAGGTCCTAGTGAACAAGGGGCTGGCAGAATCGATGTAAATTGCGCCCTCTGCTTTGTTTCGTCACTCCCGCCGGAGGACGAAACGAGTGGAGGTGGGCGATAGAGTGTGGCTCCCGATCCAGCTGCGGGCTCGGGAGCCCTCCGCTTTGTCGAGGGTTTCGTCGAAGTCGGAATCCAAAACAGTTTCCGAATGTCCCGTTGTGGTGGTCCCAGTTCTATGTCCCCAAACGCTTGAAATACAAGACTTAAACGTTTCCACGGCACCTTCCTGTCCCTCCCGTTTAGAGGCACTAAGGCAATCGACACCTTCGTTTCTCGTCCTGTCTAAACACCCTGTATTTTGGCGGGAGCTCTGCCCACACGTCTGATCCTCTCACACACAAAGCGGGCGTTCCCGTCTCGAAGCTCGGCATCCCCCTGCTCGTGCCGGCGCCTGGGTAACATAACAGTCCCCCTTATTGACAGGCGCGGATCGTCCGCATATATCACGCATCAATGATTGTAGGTTCGGGTGCAATGGCAGCAAGCAGAGGGGTATTCTTTCTTTTCGTCGCGAGCGTACTGGCGTCCACTGCTCGCGGGCCCGCCGCACAATCTCGCCCGGAAGTGCGCATATTCAAGAACGTTGAGTTGGTGCAAATCTCCGTCATCGTTTTTGACGACAAAGGGACGGTCGCTACCAACCTCGGCAGGAACGACTTCCACGTACTTGATAATGGGGTTGAACAACAACTCTTATACTGCGAACAGGAGCGGGAATCTGTTTCCTTCGTGATTCTTGCGGACGTAAGTTCCAGCATGACGAAAAAAATTCCTTTCGTCCAGGAAGCAACACTTTCCATTCTCGACCCCAACCTGCAGCAGGACCAGTACCGGGACGAGTACTCCGTGTTCGGTATCGAAACCCACGTGAAACGCCTGTTCCCTTTCACCCGTGATCAGCAGGATCTTGAGCGCAGACTTCCCTCTCTTTTGACGCCCACCAATGGGAGCACTGCGCTGTTTGACGGGATCTATAGGGGAGTGGCAGCGGCACAACGGGAGGCTGGGAATAACCGTCGCGCTATGATCGTTATCTCGGACGGCGGTGACAACCATAGCCGGTATAACCTGCGTGAGACGAGGTCGCTCCTCGAAGAGGCCGATCTGCCCGTCTTCGCCGTCATGGCGGGACCGTCCTTCGAACTGTCGAACATTTTCTCGGTCCCGGAAGAAAAACCCAGGCGATCCTCTGGCCCGGGCGGACCTTCGGCGTCTCCACCCTCTCGCTTCCCCATTTCCGGCTCTACGGACGACTTTATCGGTCCTGCGGAGCGGCGCGGTCCCCACAACCTGAAATCCTTGACGGAGGTGACCGGGGGCGGAGTCTTTACCGCTAACAATTTGGAGGATCTTCCGCGTATTGTTCGCACCATCGGACGTGCGATCCGTTATCGATACGTTCTTACCTACAAGCCAACTACCGGAGCCGCTGGCAGCGCGGCGACAGCGAGCGGCCTGAAATGGCACAAGATCCACCTCGAGCTGCGCCCCAAGGACAAGTTTGCGGGATATGCAATTCCCTACTATAAGCGCGGATACAATCGATTGGACTGAAAGTTATAAGCCATCTGCGTTGCCCCGGAGCCGCCCCCTCCCTGTCAGTTTTAGCAGTTCCATTCTTTCCCGAGACGCGATACTCTTCGGCGCCATAGAGGCGTCTTCACCTGGAGCAAAGCAAGTTTCCCGCTACCACTAAGGACGTCGCGTCCACTCAGTACTACGGAGCGTACGAATGGGCTTCATCGTGGTGTTGGCTGCAATAAGCCTGCTTTTGTTTGTTTGCGTCTCGAATACGGTGTTTAGTTTGCTCGAGCGGAGAAACGCAAAGCGTCAGCCATCCGGCTTGCAAACGAAAGAGTAAGGGAATTGATCCCTCCACACTGTCTCGCTGTGGAGACGTCACCACTGCCGAGCGACATAGAAAAGGACTGGAGCTACCACATTGACTCGCAAGGTTCTCGCAGCAGGTTTTCTTACATTCGGATTGTGTTTCGGCGCTATCGTTACTTCCGCTCAACGTCAGCCGGAAACCTTCTTCAAGAATCGGGTGGGTTTGACGGACAGCGACATTCAGAAGATGGACCAGGGTCAAGTCGTAACCAAGGTCCTCGAATCCGGCGACTCCAAGTACGGCATCCTCGTGTTCGGTGGAGTCTATATCAACACCACGATCGAGAAGTTCGCCGCATCTTATCGCGACGTCAAGGCACTCCTTGAGGATAAGGTCTATCTCGATGTACAAGAGTTTAACGAGGTCGGCACGCCGCCTAAACTTTCCGATTTTGACCGTCTCTCGCTCGGTCGCAAGGATATCGACGCCCTCGAAAAGTGCAAGCCCAACGACTGCGATCTCCAGGTCTTTAACATCGTGGCCTTTCAGAAACAAATCAACTGGCACGCAAGTGATAAATACGACCAGGTGAACAAGCTGTTCCGCCAACGTGTCTACGACGGCGTAAACAAATACGCTGCAGGCGGCCTGAAGTCGTTTGGAAGTTACACCGATCGCGATAAACCGTTTAATCTCTATCAGCAGATGAAGTCGATGCTGGACACTTCCTACTATCTTCCCCAGGCGAAGTCCGGCGGCATCTACGAACACGTTCTGGACTATCCCGAAGGAAAAGTCCCCGGCGCCATGGATTTCTTCTACTGGGAGGACATTGATTTTGGGCAGGGCCCCACCATCCGTGTGAATCGGGTGTCGATGTTTCCGAAGGGTGTTGGCGTCATTAAATACGTCGTTACGAATGAGCAGCTATATGCCAGCCGCTATATCCGCATAGCTTTACAAGTGTTCTACTGTGTCCCCGACACTCAGAATCCCGGCAAGCCAGGGTTTTACCTGATCGAGATGAATGATTCTAGACTTCCTGACTTTGGCGGCCTTAAACTCGGCATTGTCAAAAAAATCGCGACCGGCAAGGGTGTCGAGTCAACGCAAGACATCTTGAATCTTTACCACAAGAGGCTTAGCGGAAAGTAGAGTATCGCTGATCGTTCGGCTTGCACGCGCCGCTGGGGCGGCGTGCAGCTGGGCACTCCAACATTGTCCGAAGCTCAGAAACGCAGCTTGCAGAAACGGGAACCGCTCATGGGATCAACCGCAGCCCGGTCGTACACTCGTTTCTTCCCTGCCAGGAAATATCAGCGCTCCTCGCCCTACCAAGTTCTTTACGCTTCTTCCCATTCCGACTACTAGGACTAAAGGAGAACCATCCCAAAATGACTACTCCTCTTAATTCAAGAAAAAGCACCAAAAATCTCCCCGAGGAAAACCCATCGAGCCAACTCCGTTCTACCACTAGCAACTCCGAAACTTGCGCGCCAGACAGCGGTCCCTCCCGCCGTGGATTCCTGCGTATGACTTTGAGTGGGACTTTGGCGGATTAGCGCCCTTTTCCAACATATTCAGCCCGCTGCGGACTTGGCAGGGCCAAACCTTGAAGCGGCTACCAAAGCGAATGCCAAGATTCAAGCAGCTCTTCTTCGGCAAGCTTCTACTGTTATCTCGGGTTTACTGAAAGAAGGTAAGCCGAAGGTCTTAGCTGCATACTATGACGTCGCGAACGGTGCTGTAACCCTTTTGGAGTAGCGAACACGCATCCGCTTTAGCGTAGCAAGCGGTTGCTTTCTGAGGTGTTGTTTCAGTTCGGAATGCCGAATCAGCCCGCAACGATCCGGTTCCTTATCGCAAATCGAACAAGATCCGCCGTGGTCTTGAGCCTCAGTTCACCCATGATTTGGTATTTGTGGAACGCTACAGTCCGTGGAGTCACGTGGAGTACGTCGGCGGCCTCTTTCAAGGACTTCCCTTCGGCCAGGAGTTGCGTTACTTCGCGCTGACGAGGTGTCAACACTTTACTTCGAGCCTTGGGCCGCGGGTCCCGGATGAAGGATTCCTGCATTCCCCGAGCGATCTTTGGGGTCACATAGGATCTGCCGCGCAGCACTTCCTGGATCGCATGGAAAAGTTCCGTCGCTGGCGACGTTTTTAGCAGATATCCAGAGGCGCCCGCGCGCATCGCCTCGGCGGCAAGGTCGGGATCTTCGTTCATTGTGAGGCAGATCAGCTTGATTCCCGGCATTTTCACTTTCAGCTGTCGAACCGCGTCCAGGCCGTTCAGCAGTGGCATGGCAATGTCCACGAGCACCGCATCCGGCTTAAGCGATGCCGCCAGTTCCACCAGCGCTCGCCCATCGGACACCGCCCCAACAACCTCACAGCGCGGCTCCAGCAGGTTCCGAATGGCCTCCACAATCAGCGTGTGATCATCCGCCAGCATGACACGTGGGACTTTCATGGCTTTCTCCCTCACTCACGTCCGTTTGCTGGGAAGCTTCGCGTTCCCTAATGTTAATAATCCTTGTGGGCTTTTTCTTCCGAGAATTACCACAATCCCGCGCTCTCAGGTCGCGGCAGTCTGAAATGGCTCGCCCCTCCGGGTCCGCTTTGACTCCATACCTGGTGTTCCTTCCCGAAGCTGCTTTAATTCTCCATCTGGGATTCGAAGATCCACATATCCGCAGTCCAGGCACACGGGCGCTCTCACGACCATATAGACGGGTGGATTCAACGTCACGCCCTCTAATCCGGAAAAACTTAATGCCAGCTCGGCGTTAAAGACACTCTGACACTCCGACCCACATGAGAGGCACGCCATAATCCCTCCAACACTCGACTCTTGATCGCTGCTGGGCAGAGACAAGCGATACGCTTATTCAAGTTCGCTTATCATAGGCTCCGGTGGTCCGAGAGGCAAGAAATCTCTTTCCCGATCAGGTACTGGTACTGGCCTGCCTTGTCGCGTCCAGCAACCGTCAAATGCAGTTAATACTTCCCGTGATCAAACCTTACACGAATCCTCGTTCATTATTTTCCGCGTTGTGCTGCTTTCTCCCCCGTTATTCGGCCGATCGCGCCGAGTTCCGCCATCTTGACTTGTTTGAACGATGCTGTCTGAGGGCTCGCAAGTTTTTCGGCAGACTATCAGTTTCACTGGACGTAGCCTCAACAACCCAGCTAGGATCAGACCTATGAGAAAGGGATCGACCGGCGTACCGTTTGTTTTGGTGGTGCTTCTAATTGTGCCCGCTCTCGCTCTATCTCAGGCCGCGCAAGAGACCCGAACACTTATAGTGAATGGCCAGTCTGGACAAGTGACCGTTGTTCAAGTGAACGGTCGCTCGTACGTGGACCTCGAAGCGCTTGCACGGGTCGGGAATGGCTCCCTAGGTTTTAAAGGGAACCAGATCACCCTAACGCTTCCTGGTACCGGAACTCCTCCCCCGGCGTCGGCCCCCACTGCCGCAAATACCGCGCCACAGACTCCCGGGCTGTCCAGAGGTTTTCTCAGGGCAGCTATCGAAGCAATGTCGCTCGTCAGGGAATGGCATAGCGCTCTTGCCAACGCCATTCTCAACGGATTTCCGTTGGCTGACAGCTGGCTGGCGGGCTACCGCTCCCAAGCTGCGACAGCTCTACGATTGGCCTCTGTGGCTGTTTCCACCGATTCCGATCGCAACGCCTTTCAGTTGCTAACGAATGGGTTCAACATGATGACCAAGTTGAGCAATCAATACGTTCTGCAACGTCAATCCCTGTCCTACATTTCCCCTGATGCCCTGCAGAATGACCCATTGGACCAGCAACTATTGAACTGCGGGCACTCAATGGCCGCCATGGTCGCGAGTGGGGAGTTTCAAGACGATGGCACGTGCCAATAAGCCTCCCGGACGTCCTGTAAGCTACATCCCGGCCCTTTGAGCGGCGACCTCGCAGTAAGTCGCGATTTCCGTCTTTCGGGATTCCTATCTGCCTTCGTCCCTAGACTGGAACTCGCGATCGGGTTTTCCAACATCGGCATGCACTCCAGTCCCGAGAAAGAGCGACACCAACTTTTGTTCTCCAATCACCCGACCTACCTCTCTGAACGCAAAGAAGGGTATCAGCATTACGAACGCCAGCACGCTCATGGATAGGGTGCTCCTCAGAGTCCCTCCGCCAATTCCTGCAAAACTCTCACTCACCGACTTGCCACCGGCGATTCCTACGATCATTCTCTCCGCGAGGTGAAAGCCCATCAGCAAGGCCGAAAACACCAGGCACTTATGCAAGACGGGATACACCAGCGGCTTATCCTTAAACCGAGTCCCCAGTTGGAAATAATCACCGAGTAGTATGACCTTTGCGAGCACTAAGGCATTAATGATCGCAAAGCCGTGCTCCGCATAATCCAGGCTATGCTTCGCCAGGATGAAGCTTTCGTGGATGGATAGCGCCGCAAATACAATCCAGAGATAGAGGAAGATAATGACAAATTTCCTGAATTCAGTTGATGCTTTTTCTTTCAGGTTCTGAATGCGGTGAGTTTGCGCATCATTTTCATCCATCTCAGTAACTCCTTCCGGCCGCTGCGGATTATGTCACATTGGTTGGTTCGCGGCTTCTTCCCCACATCTGTTAATAATGACAGTACGTTTCAGAAACGGGTGGCCTTAGGCTTTAATTGGCCTTAGCATATGAATGCCTCGCCGCATCCCCAACCCCGGCCGTTCCCCGTGCGGACTGCACTTGTCGTTGACGCCGACCCCGAGGTCGAAGCCGTTCTTACAAATGTACTTAACCCTGATTCCTGGAGCATCCGGCACGTTTCGGACAACGTGACAACCCTCGCGCTCGCCCAGGCGGTACCTTGTGACCTCATCCTCACAAGTCAGAAAACTTCGGGCAAAGAAGACGTTGAATTGCTCCGTATGCTCCGGCGGGTTCGGCCCCACACCCGGCTCATCATCCTCACGGACGAAACCACCCCGGCTGACGTCATTGCCTCCATGCGTGAGCGTGCCTTCAGCTATTTCTCCAAGCCCTTCTCGTTCGAATCGCTCGCCGCGATGATTCGCTCCGCCGCGGAGGGCCCCTGTTGGGATGAAGGCATCGAAGTCCTCTCTGCTACGCCGTCCTGGATTCGTCTCGCCGCCAGCTGTGATCTCCGCACCGCGGAACGATTGGTTCAGTTCATTAATGAGATCGCCGATTTCCCGGACGAAGAACGCAATCACGTGGCCACTGCCTTCCGCGAAATCCTCCTCAATGCCATCGAGCATGGCGCGCGGTTCAATCCCGATGAGTTTGTGGAGATTTCGTATGTTCGCGCGCGTCACATGGTGATGTGTCGCGTCAAAGACCCCGGTGAAGGCTTCTCTCTAGACCAAATCCGTCATTCCGCCCTCACCAATCCTCCCGACGATCCCATTCGCCATGCCACCTATCGTGAAACTCAGGGGTTACGTCCCGGCGGCTATGGCGTTCTGCTTGCCCGCGAGCTGGTCGATGAGCTGATCTACAGCGAAAAGGGCAATGACGTCATGCTCATCAAGTACCTCGATGTCCCGGCTGGCGGGAAACTCGTTCAGGGCGAAGTGCGCCACGGTTGATGTCCCTGCTCTGTCCATGATTTTCTGTTCCGGCTTGGCTCTCGCTTTCGAACACAGGCGCCCCCATCGCACCTGTCAGTTTTAACAGTAGGATGGAGACCTCGCCTGTTTTACGCTCTTGCGTCTCCAATCCACCCATTATGTCGTTTCAAATTTTGATACGATGAGGCTCATCCGCAGGACACATTCGCTGGTGTTGGCTGCGAATTCAATAGAGAGAAAGGTTTGACCAATGAAAAAGAAGATTGCTGCGCTAGCACTCGTTTTGGCAATAGCTTCACCTCTGTTCGCCCAAAAGAAAGAGGAGGAACGACTGGCAAATTCGGCCGCGGTGCTGAGGGAACTCCTATCCGGAGACAAGGGCCTGCCCAAGAACATCCTCGATCAATCCATTTGTGTGCTGATCTTTCCCAGCGTCAAGAAAGTTGCCATTGGCATCGGTGGAAGTTACGGCCGCGGCGCGCTGGTCTGCCGCAAGGATATGAAGGGCGCATGGGGTGCTCCCGCGATGTATTCGCTCGACCAGGGAAGCATCGGCGTGCAACTTGGTTCCACCGCGACCGATTTTGTGCTCGTCATCATGGACAAAAAAGGCGCCGATCAGATCCTCTCCGGCAAAACGAAACTCGGCTCTAACGCCGCCGCTGCCGCTGGTCCAACTGGGGCGCAAGCAACTTCTTATAATGCCGAGTCTATGAATGTCGACGTTCTGACTTATTCGCGGTCCAAGGGACTCTTTGCTGGAGTCTCACTTGAAGGCGCGACCATGGACACGGACAAAGATGCCAACAAGTCTCTCTACGGCAAGGAAATGGGTGCAGTAGAAATTGCCGAGGGCACTCAGCCAGTCCCTCCCGCAGCAAAACCCTTGGTGGATCTGCTGGATAAGACTTCTCCATCACGCAAATAGCCTGTAGAGACTCTTTGGAACTCAACGAGATGGAGCGCAGGTGCGAGGCTCCGGCGCTCCACGTCTCACGCTTTCCGACCTGCAGTCCAAGTTGTAGCTAGATGAGAACCTCTATTTCTTCGGAACCGAGGGTAATTTCGATAAGGCCTTCAGACTGGCAATAGCGGAGAATTTCGGGACCCGGCATTCCCTCGCGTTTACCTAATCTCGATTCGTTGGAGAACGGAAACTCATGCTCAGGAAACCGTACCTCGCAGCCGCTGCAGGTTTGATTCTACTGGCGAGTCTTATCGTAACGCCTATTCACTCTCGTCCCCCCAAGACTCCGCAATATGTCCCAGCGGACATCTCCAGTGCAAGCGACATCGCCTATCCCGTGGATACCTTGGCTGCCGGAGCAGTGACTCTGCTCCTCAATCTCGACAATGCTGCGCACATACAAAATGCTATGGTCCTGCGCGATTTTCAACCGTTGACCAGTTCCGTTCAGAATGCCGTTCAAAACTGGACCTTCACTCCCGCCTCTCTGAATGGCCAGCCAGTCTCGTCCAATCTTTCGGTAACTGCGATCTTCAATATTTTCAATCCGGCAGGTGGCGCGGCTTACCAAAGCCTGGTTCTGGCCCCTCCGCAGACTCCGGTCGCGGACGCCTCTCAATACATTCCCCCTCAGATCACCATGGCGTCCTTTGCGAACTATCCGGAAAGCAGCGTCTCCAAGGGGACTGTGGTTCTGGACGTAACTGTGGGCAAGGGCGGTCAACCGAGAAAAATTCGTGTCGTTCAAGGCGTGCAGACTCTCACTCAGCAGGCCGTAAACGCTGTAAAAACTTGGAGCTTCAATCCCGCGACGATTCAGGGACAACCCATCCCATCGCAAATCATCATTGCCTTCGTTTTTCAGCGTAATATGGGTTGATCCTCAATGCGCCTAGTTGGGTCTTCCAAACCAGGAGTATTGCCAGGCCACTGACACGGTTTGGAAGTCACCCCCTACTCGGATCACCGCACCTCGACTGTAGCTGAATTTCATTGACTGATGCTTGCTTACCGGAATCGATGCTGTCCCGCCGATCCGCGAGTTCGCCTGCAGAGAGTCTGGCGAGGGTGTTCCATTCACCTTTCTGTTTCCGCCGTACCAGTAATTACCGTCTATTGAAAACCAGAGACGGGATTTCACGTCGTAGCTGAGATGCATTTCCAGGGACCCCATCGGCCCCTGTGATAACGTGTTGGTTCCTGGAGTAAATTGGTTGTGGGAGAAGAACTCCTCATTGGTGGTGAAGAACCAGACACCACCATACCCATCCAGGAGCCAGTGCCCCCAGCGCCGCGACAATCCAATCTCCGGCTTAAAGGCCCAGCGGTTCGCTCCAGGAGTGACCAGCTTGGTTGGATCATACTGGCCTGTCGGTGCAACCACCTTGAGGCTAACCCCCACCAACAGCTTCTGACGCCACGATGCAAATTCCTTTAACGACATCGCAGGCCCACCCTTCAAGTTGACCGACAGCCGATAAACAGTGTCCATCAGACCTGAGCGATAAATCTTCTCTTGCGTCCCCCCCACATTGCCTTGGAAGTTTCCGACCGCATAAGGCAGCGTGGCAGTAATGTTCGCGGACCGCCCGAAAAAACTGAATCCGTGGTAGTAGCTGAACGAAGGGACGCTGAGTTTTCCAGTAGAATTCGTGATGGGGAGCGAGGGATCGAAAAAAATGCTGCCATCACTAAAGGAGTACGTAAGGATGATCGCATTCCAGTGGATCGGCGTAATGACATACGCCCGCGGAGAGAGATCCTGCGCGGAGCACAAGCTGGCGAGGCATAAGCTGCACAATACGCCTATGCCCCGCCATAGCACCGATAAGGGGATCATTGCCGAATTGGAAATGACAAGTCTCCGCGCGATTCTAGGCAGAATTCCGATCGCACTCAGTTCTGGGGCTGTCTTTCCTGCCCCCTACGCTAGTTGACGCCGGGTGTCCCTTTCCAATCAAGGACGTCCACCAGAGTCCAGGGATTCTGATTCAGCTGGATTTGCAATTGTCCTTGCTTATCGAGAGCAAGCTGGGCCAACGGGTAGAGGACGCCGGTGCTCTTGCTCCTGTCACTTTCGTTAATGTCGAATTCCCCGCCCGTTAAGTCAAAACTCATGGTCTGCGAGTCTGTCCAAGCTTCACCAAACGTGATCGGGCGATTCGTGACGAAGCGGATTTTCCTTCCCGTCGGAGTCGGAATCATCCGAATGTAACTCAGGTCAAAGCCCAGAGTGCCCGTGATTGCGATATGTCCCACGGCTCTCATCTTGTTCAAGGCTCTCACCAGTCCCTGATTCTGCCCCTTAGCGAAGGCCTGGACCAGGACCTGCCGATCCTCCGGCGTCGAGTACTCGTAAATGGTAACGGTGATTCCAAACATCTGCCCCATCTGTGTACCAGTACCCATTGAACTGGCTTCGATGGTTTCTGGCTTATCTCTGCCCTGGGTGATGCCGGGAGTGGCTCCCAACATCAAAACCCCGGAAATCATCAAACTGACTAGGGCCCGCTTGTGAAGCCTGAGAGGCGCGTTTTTTACTGTCTGCATTTCATTATCCTTTCCTGCAAATGGAGGGAGAAACGCGAGGAGTCTAACCGAGTCCGGATTTCGAGGTTAACTGTCAAAAGTGCCAGTGCTCTTTATTCCCTTCTACCCATCCATTTCGCCCATCTCATTGATTTCCGCCAAGCTTCTACTCAAAAACTGCTTTCCGCTCAGGACCGCCTCCATACCTTGTAACAACGCCGCTCCAGCATCGGACTTAAGCACGTAACCCGCTCCACCGACAAAGAAGGCCGCTCTCACCACGTCCGGATCTGGGCTAGCACTTAAGAAAAGTATTTTGGCTCGGGGAACAAGCTTCCGAATTTTTCGTGCCGCTTCGATTCCACTCAACTTTGGCAGGCTGACATCCAGCAGGACCAAATCCGGTTGAAGCTCTTCCGCTTTTTGAATGGCTTCCACGCCATCCTCCGCCATCCCAATAATCTTAAAGTTGGGTCTTTCTCTTATTTGTGCGATGACCTGGCGCTGCCAGGGCTCGAAATCATCCACTACCAGAACTCGGATCAACGGTATCTTCAATTCCCTCTGCCTCCTTACCTCCAATAGCTCCCAGTCACCCCCTGGTGTCAAATTAAGCGCTTATACCTATCATGGTAAAAACCGCGCATGGCGTCGTTGCGCCAGCGCAAGTTCGCCCTGGCTTGAGGGTTATGCAGAATCAGGATTGAACGCAGAACGGCAAATGGAAGCCGGAGAGAGGTTGGCTACTCGCAATTGGGGGGTGACCAAAATTATGGCGGCAAATCGGCAGTGCTTTAGAGTGAGGGCCGCTGATTCTCCAAACGTGCATCCTTCGCGGATGACAACTCATCGATATTCGCAACACTTCCGCTGACGAACTGCTTGCCCTGGAGCACGGCTGCCATGCCCACCAAGAGATCCGTCGCGGCATCCGACTTCAATACGTACCCGGATCCCCCGGCGTTGAACGCCGCTCGCACCACATCCGCATCGGCATTGACAGTTAAGAATAGTATTTTCGACTTGGGCGATCGTTTCTGAATCTGGCGGGCCGCCTCGATTCCATCCATCTGGGGAAGACAAATATCCAGTAAAATCAAATCGGGTTGCAGTTCTTCCGCTTTCTGCACCGCAGCCAATCCATCCGACGCAAAGCCCACAATGCATAGGTCGGCTTGTTCCTGCAATCGCGCGATAAGGAATCCCTTCCACAACTCAAAGTCATCAACGATAAGGACGCGGACAAACGGCATCCGCCATCCCTCCGAAGATCCAAAACTCATTACTCTTAACATCGCTTCACCCAACTCAAACTGAATTCACAGCTCGTCAGACTCCCATGCGCAACTGAGTTTGTCGTTGCCCGCCGGCAACTTTGAAGTTGCCCTGGAGCAATCGCAAAAGCATTGGATGAGGATGGATAGCTGGGCAGGAATTCAGACTACATTCAGGAGCAGTCGTTCAGGAGACCGGAGCACGATTTTGCCGCGCCGCTTTACCACCGCGCGGTTTCTTTGCCACTCGCTCAACAAGCGGCTTGCGGTAAACGGCGTGATGTTCGCCGCACTGGCCAAATCCTCGTTAGTAACATCAAATTCAATACCACTAGGAACTTTTTGACCGATCACTCCTGCCAGGCAAACCAGCACTTGCGCGAGTCTTTGCCGCGCCGTCTGGCAAGTTAGAGCCACATGATCCGCAAGATACCACGCCAGGTATTCTGACGCGAGTAAGAGGGCATTCTCCATCAGTCTGGGAAACCGGGCTGCAAGGCTTCGAATTGTCGTGCGATCCCACACCAATACTGTGCTGTCCTTCACTGCTTCGCAGCTCAGCAGGTAAGGGGACGTCCTGGTGAACAGCGCTGCACCACCTATGATCTCTCCCGGCGTGAGCCACAGCAGCAGAACCTTCTTCCCCTCCGGCGTCAGGAAGAAATATCTCGCGCGACCGGCAGTCAGCAGGGAGAGATTATCGGCTGGGTTTCCCTGATTGGTGATTACAGAATTGGCCAGGTATCGCCACTCAGTTGCAGCCCCCCGAATAGTTTCAAGTTCTCGAGGCGCCAACCCATCAAGGAATCGCAGCTTCTGGCCCGATGGTAGGGTCGCTATTCCAGAGGCAGGCATTTGTTTGACCTCCCTGAAAAATTCCTGGCTCGGAGGCCCCGAAGTCTATCCGCTACGGCGAAGAACCCCGAACACCTGAACGGCTGACCACATCTTGCGTTCCATTTTACAGTGTATCTCTAGCGAGTTCCTGAAAAGCCGCCCACTGGCAGAAATAACAGTCTCCGTGGATTTCTGGAAGTCCTCGCAACTCAAGGACGCCCCAATCTGGGTCCACTGTTTCTTTTGACAGTTACCGTGGCTCACCTAAGTGTTCAAGAATGCAGCGACGGTTGGGAGGATCAGTTCTCAACTGAACGAGAATCCATATTGGATGGAGGTGGCGCGTGAAAAACAGGCCTTTTCCAGTGATGCTATGTAGCTGGATTTTAATAGGGTTCTTCCTGATGGCTGGTCACATCGTGGCCAACGACAAGAAAAGCAAGAGTTCGTTTTGCTCGAATCCACATCCGGAGCAACTCTGTACCGCGGCCAACACGTGTGGATCAAGCAGTTCTCCATGCGTTCTGGAGGTCAAACGAACCGGCGGAGGTAGCGAAGCGTCTGTAACTCCCAATATTCCGGGTTTCCCGAAAGACTCGCCGATTTGCATCAAGTCGGGTACCACCGTGACGTGGCAGGGGGCGGGCAAGAACACCGGCTTTATGGCCGATTTTGCCACCTCTTCACCCTTCGATCCTTCGGGAACGATCTCGGGCGGTTCTGACCGTCCCGTCACCGTCACCGCAAGGAAGCCCGGATGCTTCAAATACAGTCTTGGCGCATGCACGCCCGGGACGATCTATGGCATGTGCGGGAATTCCGACTTCGAACTGATTGTGACAGGCGGCCAATAGTCGCCGTACGGCAAGCTGCCTGGGGCACCCCCATACTGACGTTAAATGAGTGCGGAAGTCGCAAATCCCGCAAAGCCCAAGTGAAAGCTGGTAGGGGCGGTGGGGATCGAAAATTATCCTACTCCCATAAAGCCCTGTAAGCAGTGGTGTTGCAGCCACCCCTACCGGGACAACCACTACAAACACTACAAAAACTCGCTTTGGCGATGGCCTTAAACTTCGACCTTGCGAACGTACCGCAACGCAGGCAATCCTGGCCGAACAACTCCGAGGCGATAAGATCGCGAGGGATTGCTGCACAATTCACGCCGACGAACGGACGCGAGGCCCGATCTGATCGTCGGTGGGTGGCGCGTGCAACAAGCTCTTTGCCCGTTCCCGTTTCACCCGTGATCAGAACGGTCGAATCTGTAGCAGCTAATTTGATCACCCGAGAAAGCACAGCCTGCAACGGCGATGACGTTCCCACAATCTCTTCAAACATGGAGACCCGATCCACTTCATCTCGTAGAGCCAGGTTCTCCTTGTCGAGTTGCTCCCTTAAGAGCTCTAATTCCTAAACTGCAGATTCTAGAGCCGTTTTTTTTCAAGATGTTCGGCCTCATCCCAGAACTGGGGTGTCAAATCCCTGAGCTTGGCCGCTCTAACGAAATCCAAAACTATCTTCATGGCGGCGCGAGCGCCCATGATCCTTTGGGAGTCCTGGACACAAATGTGGACAAATTCACTACGTGAATTGATTGCTCGCAGCTTGTTGCTGCGTTGAGGTCCGCCCGAGCTGTCATGCGGCTTAAGACGCTGCCGAACTAGATCGAGGTCACCGACCCCCTGATGACCATCTTGGAAAGCTACCGCTTGTGTCGCCATAAGTCCGAGCCCCTTGCTGAACAGCCTCTCTTGAGGTGAATCTGGACCTCGCCGGGTGTATGTTCGGGGATAAGCTTTGGGGAAGTCCTTCAGGCAACTCTGAAAAAGTATGAAAAACTCGGAATCGTTCACGTGAACGAGCTTATGGCTCCCTGGGACTATCTGAGCGAGTCAGAGCAAAAGTGGAACCGATCCGCGCAATCCGTGGTACCCCAAAAGCCTTCGAAAAATCTAAAGCAATGCGGTTGCCTCGCTTGCGTGCACTCACGACACTGACATGTGCTTTCTCAGCTCATCAGGTGCGGGAGGCTACGGGTTATTCGGCCAAAGTTTATTCATCCTTGATCTGGTCCGACCCGTTTCACCACTATTTCAGTGGAGTGCCTAGAGAACTTCGACTCGGGTTTGTTCGCAGAACAGACTTGCTATATCCTCAGCGTTAAAATCCTGGTGTCTGGCATGCTCGCAATAAAGTACCCTCGAGGCACCGCAGGGCGCGCGGTAAGCGTCCCGCCGAAGAAGCTCGCATGGACGCTTATCCTTATATTAGGCACTTTGGATCTCAATTTAGCGGGTCAGGAATGCCAGTCCCAGAAAAGCACCGATAGTCTCTCCCTGGAGTTAACTAAGATTCTGCTCGCAGCGCAGGGTGGGAGAGAGAGTCGACACGATCTCTGGACGGGTCAGCACGCTCGACCAAAGCAGCAGCTTGTTAATTATGCGCATAGTGAGACGTGGTGGGTGCAGCCCTGGCCGCCTCACGTCGGATCGTGACGGATATCGATGATGTCGCGCCCGCACATAGTCGCACGAACCGCAACCTTCCCAGCGCTGTTGGTGTACTTTGTGCTGACCGGGTGCCACTCTTCATCAAGAAGTTCAGCTCCGACGATTGCTTTCAGCAAGGTGCCCGCCGCATATCAGGAGAGTCCCTATAAGACAGACATAATCGAGAATCGTGACTACAAGGCAGACATGGTTGAAGGTCGTACCACAGCGGCTCGACCCGGGCAGCGAATCGTGTTGTACGCAAAGACAGATGGACGATGGGGCGTGTGCCGGCAAGCAGATCAGCCGTTTACTAATATCGAAGCAGACGGCCGGTGGAAAGCTTCAGTCCACTTGGGAATACAATATGCCGTTTTGTTGGTTGATCCAGCCTACACTCCGCCCGAACAAACTGAATCGTTACCGATCGTCGGGAAAGGCGTGTTGGCAATGGCAGTCGTTAACGGGGAAGGCCCCACGCCGGTACTACCATCACCCAAGATACTGAACTTTAGCGGTTACGTCTGGACGACGAGCACCGGGCCAATTTTTCACGCTGGGTCAAGAAACTTTTTCGATCCTGCGAACGTTTGGACGGACGAAAGAGGTGCACTGCATCTTCGCATTTCAGGAAGTCCGGGAAAGTGGACTGCGGCGGAGTTGAAGCTCACGCGCAGCCTGGGATACGGAACTTACAGGTTCCATGTGCGCGATGTCTCACATCTTGAACCTTCCGCTCTTCTAACTCTAATCACCTGGGACGGCTTTGGCACCGAGAGCGACCGTCGCGAATTGGACGTTGAGCTTGGTCGATGGGGATACCTTGATAATACCAACGTAAATTATGTCGTCCAGCCTTACTACATTCCAGCTAACTATGTTGCCTTTCGGGTACCGCCTGGCCCCTACACACATTCGTTTCGGTGGGAACCGGGGAAAGTAACGTTTTCGACGTTAGCAGGATCGGGGAATACAGGAGGTGCTCGTGTCATTAACCAGCACGTGTTTACCTCCGGTGTGCATTCCCCGGGGGGCGAATCTGTGCGCATCGCCTTGTATGTATTTCATCAAGGCCACATCCTCCTGAAAAACGAAAATGAGGTCATAATTGACAAATTCGAGTACCTCCCGTGATTTGCTGGTTGAAGCAAACTCGATGGATTCTTATTGGAGTCATGCTAGCGGGCATTGTCGCCGATACGCGTGCACTCGATCCTGATCGTCTGCCATCGGACTACGTCCGCGAACAATGGACCACCGAAACCAAGTTTCCCGGCGGCGGGGTCAACGGCATCGCGCAAACCGCAGATGGATACCTCTGGATTGGAACCGACAGAGGCCTGCTGCGTTTCGACGGCTTTAATTTCAGGCCTGTCTCTTTTGCTTCCATCGCCACAGCTTCGAACGTACCCATATTGCAACTGCTTACGGATGCTGGCGGAAAACTGTGGATCCGTCCACAGGGCGCCGATCTCGTACGCCAAAAAGATGGCAAGTTTGAGAGCGTCAGATACGGTCCAGTCGCAATCACCGTGGTGTCAAAAGATAACCACGACGGAGTACTGGTTTCGGACATCCAGCAGGGCATATTCCGTTTCAGGGCGGACGACGTTCAGAAATTGGGACCCGATTCGACGCCCGTAATCTCTCTAGCGGAAACAGCAGACGACAAGATTTGGATTGGCACACTCGGCGATGGCCTCTTTCTTCTTAGGGGCGGGCGAGCTACCCGGGTGAACGCAGGATTGCCCGACCGAAAGATCAATTGTCTGCTGGCGATCGGTAATGACGAGTTGTGGGTCGGCACCGGCACGGGCTTGTACCGCGGAAACAGCACAGGCTTTCGTCGGTTCGAATTGCCGTCGTTCCTGGGCATTGTCCAGGTTTTGAGCCTCCTGCGCGATCGTGACTCAAATATCTGGGTGGGCACAACGCGCGGGCTACTGCGCATCAATGCGAAAGGTATTTCGTTCTCCGAAGAGAATGAGCTCCGCGGAGACGGCGGGATTAACGTTTTGTTCGAGGACCGCGAGGGGAATCTTTGGATCGGAGGTGCGCGAGGGCTAGGCCGCATTCGGGACAGTGCGTTTGTAACTTTTTCATCTGTTAGCGATCGTCGTATCGAACACAATGGCCCTATATATGTCGACCCGGAGGGCCGCACCTGGTTGGCTCCCGCTGAAGGTGGGCTGTATGTTCTCCGGAATGGACGAGTTCAACCCCTTACATCGATACCACGAAATGAGGTCGTCTATTCCATCAGTGGACGGGGAGATGTGGTGTGGGTCGGACGTCAGCGTGGGGGACTGACCCGTCTACAATTTCGCAACGGTGCGATAGCAAGCCAGAGTTATACAGAGGCAAACGGACTGGCCCAAAACAGTGCCTATGCTGTTTATGAGAGTCGCGATGGCTCTGTGTGGGCCGGCACGATAAACGGCGGCGTCAGCAAATTCAAAGATGGACACTTCACCACTTACACGACGGCCAACGGCCTCGTTTCGAATACCGTGTCATCCATCCTCGAAACCCGCGATGGTGCAATGTGGTTTGCCACACCTGGCGGGCTGAGTTCTTTTGCAAACGGCCAATGGAGAACCTATACAACGGCAGAGGGTTTGCCTTCGCCAGAGGTGAACTGCGTTTTCGAGGATTCATCCGGAACTCTCTGGAGTGGAACGTCTGCTGGGCTTGCCTTTTTTGCCTCTAACCGCTTTCAAGTTCCTCATGAATCGCCCGACGTTTTGCGCGAACAAATAGTCGGAATGGCGGAGGACAAGAGCGAAAGGTTTTGGATTGCGACCTCAAACCATGTTTTGCGCGTTCCGAGCGACAAACTGCTAAACGGTGTTGTGAAGGCCGTCGATGTTCGCGAGTATGACCAGGCCGACGGTCTAGAGAGCACGGAAGGAGTGAAGCGGAGCCAATCGGTGGTCTCGGATTCAACTGGTAGGATCTGGTTTTCACTCAGGGGCGGCTTATCGGTTGTCAATCCATCCCAGATCACGGATTATTCACTTCCCGCGTTGCCTCACATCGAGGCGATCACCGCCGATAACAACACCGCAAACCTCGCTGCCTCCGTTCGAATTCCTCCATCTCCCAGGCGAATCACGTTTGCGTACACGGGGCTGAGCCTCGCGGTGCCGGGGCGGATTCAGTTTCGATATTTTCTCGAAGGTTTCGACAGTAGCTGGAGCCAGCCGGTTGCAGCGCGAGAAGCCGTTTACACGAATCTTGGGCCCGGCTCCTATCGATTCCGGCTAGTCGCCAGCAACAGCGAGGGGCTGTGGAACGGACCAGAAACTGCGATCGTTTTTAACGTTGCCCCGGCCTACTATCAAACTTACTGGTTCCGTTTGTCGTGCATCGCCGCTTTACTCGGAATGCTCGCCGTCGCCTATCAACTGCGGCTACGGCAGTTGTCGCGGGAGTTCCATTTTCGTCTGGAAGAGCGGGTGAACGAGCGGACGCGGATTGCGCGTGATTTGCACGATACGCTGCTGCAAAGTTTTCATGGATTGTTGCTGCGGTTTCAGACGGCATCTGAACTGTTCCCGACGCGTCCGGCCGACGCGAAACAAACACTCGATAGCGCCATCGAGCAGGCCGCCCAAGCGATTACCGAGGGGCGGGATGCGGTACAGGGGTTGCGCTCATCGACAGCGGTGACCAACGACCTCGCGGTGGCGATAAATACTTTGGGAGAAGAGCTGGCGGGCGGCGAAGCGAACCCGAATGCCGCCGAGTTTCATGTGGCGGTGGAAGGGGCGCCGCGAGACCTCCATCCGATTTTGAGGGACGAAGTCTACCGGATTGCAGGGGAGGCACTGCGCAATGCGTTCCGGCATGCAGAGGCGCGGCGGATCGAAGTGGAGATCCGGTATGACGAACGGCTGTTTGGGCTGCGTGTGCGGGACGATGGTAAAGGGATTGACTCGAAGCTCCTGAATGACGATAAGCGTCCCGGACACTACGGCATGCGCGGGATGCGCGAGCGCGCCAAGCTTATGGGCGGTAAGATGACGGTGTGGAGTGAACTCGATGCAGGCACGGAAGTGGAGCTGAGCATTCCTGCCGCGAATGCTTACGCGACGCCCGATGGCCGCAGGCCGTTGGGGTTGGCGGAGAAGTTCGGGAAATTGGTGGAGAAAGTCACGGAAAGGAAGTCATGAGCGCGGAGGCCGGTCCGATTCGGATTCTGGCGGTTGACGATCATCCGGTCGTTCGCCAAGGGATTGCGGGGCTCGTTGCTGTTCATTCGGACATGAGTTTAGTCGCCGAAGCGTCGAATGGGCGGGAGGCGATCCAGCAGTTCCGCGCACACCATCCGGACGTCACGCTGATGGACTTGCAGATGCCGGAAATGAACGGGCTCGATGCAATAATCGCGATCCGCGGGGAATTTCCGGAGGCGCGAGTCATCGTGCTGACGACTTATGTCGGCGACGCGCAGGTGCTGCGGGCGCTCAAAGCCGGCGCGCGGGCCTACCTGCTGAAGAATAGCTTGCATAAGGAGCTGCTGGAAACGATCCGCGCGGTGCATGCCGGGAAAAAGGCGCTCTCCGCCGAGGCTTCCTACCAGCTTGCCGAGCATGCCACCGATGACGCGCTGACCCCGGCGGAAGTGCGTGTGCTTCGGCTGATTGCCGAAGGGAATGCCAACAAAGAGATTGCCGCGCAACTCTCCATCAGCGAAGAAACCGTCAAGGGCCAAGTCCGAAACATCCTCTCCAAACTGGGCGCCAACGACCGAACGCACGCCGCGATGATCGGTTTGAGGCGCGGAATCATCGAGTTTTAGTTCACTCAAAAGAGTGTTTTGCGAGTGCCTTTTGGGGGTTTCGGCTGGCGTTGGGAAATTCTATGCTCGACCTGTTTTGCGACGACTTTTCTCCACATTCGCTCACGGCTGGCCCGGAGCCGGCCTGCTACTCATGCGCCTGGTCGTTTGCATAGCATTAGTCGTTCGAGGAATTATCGAGCTGCGGAATGCACCTCTACTCAGCCTGGCGGTGATCCACGTTCTCGCGATTGCCGCAGGAATACTACTGCTCGCAGGTTTATGGACCCCCATTGCGGGGGTACTTCTGGCAATCATTGGGATTTGGAGCGCCTTCACGCATCCCCATGATCCGTGGAGCTATATCCTGGCGGGAACCCTTGGTGCCGCCCTGGCTATGCTCGGACCGGGCGCCTGGTCTCTCGATGCCCGCCTTTTTGGATGGAAGCGCATCGACATTCGAGATCGAAAGAATTAAGTCTTCTACTACTTTTGAGTTAGTTCCCACCCCCCGGAAAAGGGTATTCCTTCTGTCCCGATATGGTGTCCGCCGTGACTCCATCTGGGGTTGTCCCCAGACGGGACCGGCTCCACAATGCGCGCAATGAACAAAGGGGTCTGAGAAGCAGGCAACTTCTTTAGATAGATGAGGCAAGTTATGGCTAGCGTCGCGGCAATCATGGTGGATCCAAATCAGCCTGAAGAGGGACTCAAACACGAGAGAAACGTCGCCCTGACCGAGGAAATCGATAAGGGATCGATGTGCGACGAGATCGTCGGGAGTTCTGGTGCCCTGAAAAAAGTACTCTCTCTTGCGTCTAAGGTTGCTCCCACAGACGCGACCGTCTTGGTCACCGGAGAAACCGGGACAGGCAAGGAACTTGTTGCGCGCGCCATTCACAGACGTTCTCACCGATCCTCACGAGCATTTGTCTGTGTCAACTGCGCTGCCGTCCCGTGCGGCTTGATCGCCTCAGAGTTGTTTGGCCATGAGAAGGGCTCTTTCACTGGAGCGCTGCAGCGGCGCCTGGGCCGTTTCGAATTGGCAGAGGGAGGCACAATCTTCCTCGATGAAGTGGGAGAGCTTCCTCTCGAAACCCAGATTGCTCTGCTGCGCGTTTTACAAGAACAGGAATTTGAGCGTGTCGGCGGAACTCGCTCCATCCGTACCAACGTACGCGTGATTGCTGCCACAAACCGTAACTTGCACGCGGCCATCCAGGGGGGCACGTTTCGCAGCGACCTCTTTTACCGTCTCAACGTTTTTCCGATTGTAATGCCTCCTCTACGGGAACGACGAGAAGACATTCCTGCGCTAGTCGAATACTTCGTCGATCATTGCGCGAGGAAAGTGGGAAAGGACATACAGGGGATAACCAAAGAAAGCCTCGACTTGCTTCGCTCCTACCCCTGGCCAGGGAACATCCGTGAATTGCAGAACGTGATTGAGCGATCTGTCATCATGTGCGAAACAGAGAATTTCTCGTTGGACAAGACCTGGCTTTCTTGGCTTGCTCAGCAACCGCTTGCGACCGAACCGAAAACCCGGCTGGCCCTATCCAAAAGACTCGCCGCTTTGGAAATCGCTTGAGAGCCTCAAGATGGGAACTTCCAATGAAACAACATTCGGAATGGCCCTCATATCGGGCGATCTGCGGGACCCTCAAGTTTCCGGGATAGACCTAAAGCGATTCTTGTTGATTTTCAGCGACCGGATCTTCGATTCCAGCGTCGACCGTGGGATGCCCAACTTGGCCGCAGCCCCCGCGGGTCCGAATATCCGGCCGCGACTTTCTTTTAGGGCGGCCTCAATCATGTCCTTCTCTTGCACCAGGAGTCTGCGAGGGAGCTCAACTTGCTGTTTTGACTCTGGTGGCAGAGGCACCGACTGCGGTAACCAGTTTTCATCGATTGAGAAAATTTCTGTTTCACAAAGTATCATCGAGCGCTCGATGACGTTCTGCAGTTCGCGGATGTTTCCCGGCCAGGGATATGACTGAAGCAGTTCCAGCGTCTTCTTGTTGACGCGCTCTATGTTCTTGCCCGCTTTTCGTGCATAGCGTTCGATAAAGTACTCGACCAACAGAGGAATGTCCCCTTTTCGCTCTCGAAGAGAAGGTATCTCGATCGGGAAGACATTCAGCCGATAAAACAAATCACTACGGAAGGAGCCGGCGTTGATGGCGGCCTGCAAGTCACGGTTGGTGGCAGCAATCACCCGGACGTCAGCGCGGATTCGACGAGTGCCACCGACACGTTCAAACTCGTGCTCCTGCAAAACACGTAGGAGGGCAATTTGGGTCTCGGCTGGAAGTTCCCCGACTTCGTCCAGGAAGAGCGTACCGCCATTTGCTAATTCAAACCTACCCACGCGCTGCTGAGTCGCGCCCGTAAAGGCGCCTTTCTCATGTCCAAACAACTCGGAGGCGATCAGGTCGCGGGGGATCGCTGCACAGTTCACGCTGACAAACGAACGCGAGGCCCGATCTGACCGTCGGTGGATTGCACGTGCAACCAGCTCTTTGCCTGTTCCTGTTTCGCCCGTGATAAGGACCGTAGAATCACTCGGCGCGACTTTGGAAATGCGCGAGAGAACACTTTTCAGAGAGGAAGATGTTCCAACGATGTCTTCAAACATCGAGGCCTGGCCGATCTCCTCACGGAGCGCGACGTTTTCTTGGCGAAGCCTGTCTTCCGCTTGTTTGCGGGCTTCAATGTCAGTACTAGTGCCGTACCATCGTGTTACGTCACCCCGTTCATCTTTAAGCGGACTTAGACGGAACAGAAACCAGCGAAATATCCCATCGTGCCTCAGCATCCGAGCTTCGAACTCATGTGGCGTGCCTTCGAGAAACTGGCTCTGTCTCTGGCTGAGAAGTTTTTCGCGATCCTCTGGATGAAGGAGACCATATCGGGAGGTTTCGGTTCGCCATCGGTCCATGTCGACACCCAAATACTCGAGCGCCACGCGATTGGCATAGAGTGGGGTTCCGTCAGGCGCAAGGACAGCGAGGTGCTGCGGCATGAGGTCCAGCATCTGCCGGAGCTCCATTTCACTTCTGCGCAGTTCCTCCTCTGCTTGTTTACGTTCAGTGACGTCGATCACCGTGCCGGTGTACTCAATGAGATCACCGCGCGGGCTGAAAACAGGGTGACCAATGCTGTGAATGTCCCTGACGGCGCCACCTGGATGCACAATGCGATAATCTACTTCTTCGTCTGACTTGCTATGCCTGGCCCTCTTGGCAGATTCCCGGAACGCCGGTTGATCGTCGGGATGAATTCGCTGAATGAATTCTTCCATTCTGGGCAAACCGTCCCGTGGATCAAAACCCAGAACGCGGCAGCATTCCTCCGACCAATGCCTGACGTCGGTCTCGGGACTCCAGGCCCAACTGCCGGTGTGGCTGAGTCTCTGCGCTTCTGCCAGGTACGCTTCACTTCTTCGGAGGGACTCCTCCGCCCGCTTTTGTTCACTCAGATCGAGGACGAAGGAGACGCCCTCGTTCGAATCCTGAAACAGCGCGCCTCCCAGAAGCACGGGCAAGCGGCTGCCGTCTTTCCGGAAAAACTGCTTCTCGTATGGCTGGAAAAACCCGGTTGCCAGAGCCTCCGTCACGGCACGTTGGTCGCGTTCGCGCAATTCGGCCGGCGTCATATCCTCCCAGCGCAATCGGCCCGAGAGGAGATCCTGACGGTCGAATTGAAACATTTCCAGAAACGCCCGGTTGGCCTCGACAATTTCACCCTGGAGATTCGCGATGAAGATCCCCAGAATGCCGGCGTCGACCAGGCGCCGGATCTTATCTTCGGTAGTCTTGCGTTCGGTGATGTCGCTCACAGCCCCGACAAACTCGCGGTCGCCAGATGCATTCTGTACCGCGTGAGCTATCGCGTGGACGTGCTTAACTCGCCCATCAGGCAGCAGCAAGCGATAGGCATGTTCGAAATCTGTCGCGCCCCGAGAGGCTTCATCGATGACTTTCTGAAAGTCCGCCCGGTCCTGCGGATGGAGGCGCTGCAGCACTGAATCTATCGTTGGCTTAACCGAGCGGTCGTAGTCGAAAATGCGATAGGTTTCTTCTGACCAAACGATCTCTCCAGTATCGGGCTTCCACCCGAAGCTGCCCGTGTGGCTCAGTCTTTGTGCTTCAGCCAGATACGCCTCCCGACGCTGCAACTCCTGTGTCAATAGCTCTTGCTCAGTGACATCCATGGCGGTGCCGAGAAACCCCCTGAGCACTTCGTCCTCAATAACGGGAATACCCACGCAGCGAATGTAGTGCAGCTCGCCGTCGGGTCGAACGATTCGTTTCTTCACATCGCAACCGGAGCGCTCAGCAATCATCCGGTTGATTAACGAGCGCATGAATTCGCGATCCTGCGGATGGATGCTTGCCAGGTATTCCTCAAAGCTAGGCCCTTCTTTCGCCGGATCAAGACCATAAATGTGGAAAAGCTCATGCGACCAGTAAGGGAAACAACCCGCAGGGTCCAAAACCCAGCTTCCCATGTGGGCAAGACGCTGCCCTTCTGAAAGATAGAACTCGCTCCTCCGCAATTCTTCTTCCGCCCGCTTGCGGTCCTCGATATCGACATTGGTTCCGTACCATTTGACGATTTTCCCGGATTCGTCTCGCAATGCGTTGGCTCGAAACAGGAACCAGCGATATGCGCCGTCGAAACGACGAAGGCGTGCTTCAGTCTCTCCCGGTTCTCCACCAACGAGAATTGATTGCCAAGCACCTGTGAGCCGGCTCAAGTCGTCAGGGTGAATTGCTGCAGTCCATCCCCAATCCCGCGACTGATCCGGAGAGAGGCCCGTATAATCGAGCCAGCGCGGGTTGAAAAAGTCGACAGAGCCGTCCGGAGCAGCCGACCATACCATCGTTGGGATCGTCTCGATGATCGAGTGAAGATCGCGTTCCCTGCGCCGCAGCTTCTCTTCCGCCTGCTTGCGCTCCTCAATATCGAGACTCGATCCATACCACTTGACGATGTTGCCATTCGCATCGCGAAGTGGCACTTTCCGGTGAAACATCCAGCGGTATTCTCCATTCGCACTGCGGACGCGAGTTTCGTACTCGAAAACTTCTCCTGAGGCGAGGCAGGCTCGCCACTTGGCCACAATCCCCTCAACGTCCTCAGGGTGAACCACAGCTGTCCAATTCCAGCCGGCCACTTTGTCCAAAGTGACGCCCAGGTATTCCAGCCAAGGTTTATTGAAGTAGTCGATGTAACCGTCGGGCCGGGCGGTGTGAATCAGCGCAGGAATCGAGTCGACGAGGAGTTGGGCATTCAAACGCTCGGTTCCCTGTCCTGAGGAGGCCATGGCGGGCATGATACACCTGACGAATCCACATATCGACAAGACTGAGAACATTGCGCCCATGCTCCCTAAGAATTGTTCAACTGCTCGCCAATTGTCGAGATTTCGGCATTAAATCGGTGATGCAAAAGCCTTCTTTTCAACCACTTACCATTGGCTCCTTAATTGCCACTCAAACAACGCAAGTTGTAATTGAGACGAGGAACCAGATGCTGAGGATCACCAGAAAGGCAAACGGAGAAGTGGTGTTAAAGGTCAGCGGTCAATTGAATGCGGAAAACGTGGCGGAGATGGAGGCACTCCTTGCCGCAGAAGGAAAAGGCAGACGAATTGTCTTGGACTGTGCAGATTTGAGGTCGGTAGACGGCGAGGCCGTTAAATTTTTGGAGAAGTGGGAATCCAATTCGATCAAGTTGAAGAACTGCGGCCTTTACATTCGAGAGTGGATCAGGAGAGAGCGGTTGGAAAGAGAATCGGACCCGAGTGCGAAGAAATGAGTGACGAACGGGTCCCACTAGGTTGAGCTTGTGCAGTAGAAGGAGCAGTTATGATGACAGCAACACAAACGGCCCACAGAAAACAATTGGACACGAAAAAGCGGAGTTCCACAGCGTGCCACTTCGAGGAAGCCTTGCGGGAAAAGGTCGTGGGGCAGGAAGAAGCAGTGCAGGCGCTTGTCGATCTTTATCAAGTGTTCTGCGCCGGTCTGCATTCTCCCGGCCACCCTGTGGGTAACCTGCTGTTTCTAGGACCGACCGGTTCAGGAAAAACGCGCACGGTCGAGGCCGCAGCCGAGATTCTGTTCGGAGACAGCCGTGCGGTGATCAAGGTGGATTGCGCCGAATTTCAACACTCCCACGAAATCGCGAAGTTGATTGGTTCGCCGCCAGGGTATCTGGGCCACCGCGAAACACACCCGCTCATCACGCAAGAGGCGTTGGCAGCCAGCCATCGCGAAGGGCTAAAACTAAGTTTCTTACTGTTTGACGAAATCGAAAAAGCGAGCGACGCGCTGTGGCAGCTACTGCTCGGAATGCTTGATAAAGCAACGCTGACTCTAGGAGATAACCGGCGGGTAGATTTGTCGCAAACCGTGATCTTCCTGACCTCAAACCTAGGAGGCTGCCAGATTGCCGATCTGATACACGGGGGTATGGGATTCATCCAGCCGAAGGACAAGGCCACGGCGGGATTGCACGAGAAGGTGGAGAGGACGGCGGTGGAGGCGGCAAGGCGGAAGTTCTCGCCGGAGTTCATGAACCGTCTGGACAAGGTGGTCGTGTTTCATCCGCTGAAGCGCGCGGAGCTTGACGAAGTGCTTGAGATCGAACTAGGGCAAGTACAGAAGCGCGTGCTGGATTCGACAACGCGCCCCTTCTTGTTTCGAATCACAAGTGAAGGCCGGGAATTCCTCCTGGAAGAGGGAACTGACCAGAGGTATGGAGCCCGCCACTTAAAGCGGGCCATCGAGCGGAATGTGGTCTGCCCACTCTCCAGGCTGCTGGCCACAGGGCAACTGCACCAGGGCGATGTATTGCTCATCGATTGGCATCGCGGCGAAGAAGGACTTGTTTTCTCGAGAGACACGGGAAAGCGCTCTTCCAGCACAAATATAGACTTTCCCGTTCCGAACTCGGGACAGCTGATGACTGTGGAAGCTCGAGTTTAAATGACGTCCACATTGACACCAGAGATGCCGGGGTCGCAACGATTAAAAACAGGAGCACAGCAGGAGCACAGCATGAGCACAGCAGCAGATTCAGTTATAGGGCTTAACTGGCACCCAGAAAGCTCACCGATAAATGCCGCCTATCGTGCTGATCAACGGACGGCCCGCAAGCCGGAACGCACGGAATCCTCGTTCCTGGACACGATCGTAGGACGCCGCGGCAGCCTGCGCTCCATTCTCAGCCAGGCGGAGGCCGTGGCGGGTACGAATACAACGGTATTGATTACCGGAGAGACCGGCACTGGAAAGGAAGTCATCGCGCGAGCGATTCACGAGCTCAGCCCGCGCCGAACCCGAAATCTGGTAAAGGTGAACTGCGCGGCGATGCCTGCCGGCCTCCTCGAGAGCGAGCTCTTCGGACACGAACGCGGAGCCTTTACGGGCGCTATTAATTCTCATGTTGGCCGGTTCGCATTGGCGGATCGTGGCACTCTGTTCCTCGATGAAATTGGGGACATGCCCTTGGAGCTACAGCCCAAGTTGCTCCGCGTGCTTCAGGAGCGTGAGTTTGAGGCAGTCGGCAGCACGCGTACAACGCGAGTCGATGTTCGCGTCGTTGCTGCAACCAACCAGGACCTGAAGCAAATGGTTCGCGACGGCGAATTCCGGGAAGATTTGTACTACCGTCTGAATGTTTTTCCGGTATATCTTCCGCCCCTACGCGAAAGGAAAGCCGATATCCCCGAGCTCGTGGAATATTTCGTTCAACAGTTTGCAGCCTCGATGGACAAATCGATCGAATCGATTCCTCAGGAAACCATGCGCTCCCTGGTGGGCCACCACTGGCCCGGCAACATTCGAGAGCTCCAAAACTACATCGCGCGTGGCGTGATTCTCTCCAATGATGGCGTCTTTGAACCAACACCTCTAGAAAGCTACGAACCGTTGGAGGCAGAGCAAGAGATTGCAAGTCCGACGCTTGAAGAAAAAGTGCGAAGAGAAATTCTCGCTGCCTGCCAGCGCGCCAACTGGAAGCTCGGAGGTCCGCGAGGAGCAGCCGCCAGACTCGGCTTGAAGCGGACCACACTGTTCTACAAGATGAAGCGCCTTGGTATTGCGCCACCTGCAGACCATCGGCAGGACTGAGTCATACACGGCTCGACCTTGGCTCTCCGGCTTGATGAGAGTTTTGGTACGGATGCGGTTCTCCGCGCCTCGCAGAGTGCGAAAAGAAATTTGAGAGCCATAGGTGATTTGGATGAAGAATGGTTTGCGCCTGATTGTGATTGTGCTAAAGACGGCAGTGGCTGCATATTTAATCGGCTGTGTCGGCCTCTCATGGTTGCAGCAACTCCGGCAAAAATTGGAAGGGTTCGGTCGTATGCAACCGAAGGAGCATAGAAATGATCAGACAGAGTCAGATACAAGAAGGTCAATTCGCGTCATTCGAGGATTTGGCGGCGCACCCGCCGGAGCCTTTCGTAGCAGAGGCTCCTGGCAGATGGCATGGAAATAGGACCGGCCCCATTGGCGATCAAACGGAAAAGTTCCACCCCAATGCAATAAGGCGCCTCTATCTAGCCATCGTAAATCGCGCCATCCTTGATGTCCTAGAGAACGGACAAGAATCACGAGAAGCAAAGCGATGGCTGTTGAGCAGAGGCTTCGACAGCATGCAGGCGGCGGTCGACTAACCTCAGAACTTTTTTCGCACAGGCGGTACCGGCTCGCTGACCCATCTTCCGGTTGACGGGGCAGCCATGCACCAGAGTCGACTCGTGATGCAATCACTTTCCGAGACGAACTGTGTTGGGAGTGCCCGGCAGTCGCTTGGGGTATTGCCAAGACCTCGACTCAAGGGTCAGACGCTGCATGGAGGTAAGCGTGTCATTCGGGTGTGAGACCCATCGCGTGAATGAACTCGTCGTGTGCCTGCGAATAGTTCAGCTGTGACTGGAGGAGGAGCGTCTTGGCGTCGAATTCCTGAGCGGTCGCCATTGCAGCTTGCGACTTAAGCGCAGCCCCTTGCAAAAGTTCTTGCTGTAGCACGCGGTTCGACTCGGTGCGCAGAACCACAATCTCTTCCGACACCTCCAGCATCCGCTGCGTTCTTTCGAGTTTGTTGTAGGCAGTGTGCACGGCAAGTTCGACCTCGTCCGTCAGCCTCGCCAGATTCTCCTTCGCTTGAGCCAATTGCGCTTCACGTTCACGCTTCACGGCTCGCTTTCGCCCTCCGTCGAACAGGTCATACCCAAGGTGAATACCAAAGGTGCCGAAATTGCGTGCCAGGAATGGGACATTATTCTGGTAGCTGTACCGCGCGAAAGCCTCCACATCGGGGACCCAAATATCAGTCTTGGCCAAACGGATTGCAGCCTCCGCTTTCTCCACTTCGGCACGAGCTTCTAGAATTTCCGGATGTGAGGCCGTCGCAGTCGTAACGCATTCCTCGAGCGGGCAAGTCTCCTGAGACTCTGCAGAGACAGGATCAAGATCCAGGACCGTTGACAGAGGCAAGCCCATCAGATCATTCAGATTCAACTTGAGGTCGGCCAACTGAAGATCCGTCGTCAGGAGTTCTTGCTTCGCTTGTAATGCTTGCGCACGGCTCTCGATCGATTCCTGTTCGAGTGAACTCCCAAACTTCACCTGCTCGATGCGCTCGCTTTCGAGGTCCTGCGAAGCTCTTATACGTGCCTCCGTGGCACTTCGGTGCGCTTGCGCAATCAAAACCCTGTAATAGACCTCGTGTACAGCCAGCGCGATGTCGTTTCCGGTAAGTTGCGCCTTCTCCCGTGAGGCTTTTACCTCAGCTTGCGCGATATCGTTTGCCTGCCTGACCTTCAGGAGCGAGGTTAGTGGCTGGGTTATCTGTGTTCCGCTCGTCGTCAGGGTGCGGCCGCCCTGGTTAATGACGCTGCTCACAGGAGGAATCGGCGTTCCCCCCACTGTACCCAGGCTGCCGGGGTTGATCTGAATCAGCTGCGTATCCGTCAAGTGCAGAAAACTGCTGTCATTGCGTATCGATGGGAAATAGGAACCCTTCGCGGCCTCCTTCGCATGTTGTTTCTCATCGACCGCGTAGCCCGCGATGCGGACATTGTGGTTGTGCTTGAGCGCAAGCTGAACGGCTTCCCGCAGTGTAATGCGGCGCGATGGCGCGGTACTGCCTGTTTCGTCGGCCCAGGTAAGAGAGCAAGACAACGCCGTCGCTATAAGCAGAAAAAGTGCTCTTTTTTTCATTGTTTCGACTCCTTATCGAGGGCCAGTATCTGCTGAACCGTGCTGAGGTCGCCGTAGTTCAACGGTGATTTGCGCAACAAAGCGACAAGAATCAGCGCGCACACGCAACTCCAAGCGATCAGCAGGAATCCATCGATAATGCTCAGACTGAATGCCTGAAGACGAATGCGGGCTGCAATCAGATCGACCGCGCGAGCCCCGGCAGTTACCAACCCGGACGACTTGGCATAGAGACCTGCGGTCATCCCATGAATGTTCTGATTTGTTAGCCAATCCCCATTGCTGACGTGCAATCCCAACAAGTTCGAGTGCAACTTTTCGCGTTGCGCCAAAAAATGGCCCATGTAGATGGCGCCTGCGGTGCCGCCAAATATGCGGATGGTGTGAAAGTAAGCCGAAAAAGTGAGCACCCACTCAGGTTTGGCCAAAGCCCCTGCGAAGATCGCTTGCAGCACGATGCAGCCGACAAGTCCGATAAAAGCAAACGCCTGCCCGACGCCGGTGAGCAACTCGGTGCGGTAGAAATTCTCGGCCGCCCACGTGCTGCTGTACTGAGAATTTAACCAGGCGGCAAAGGCAGTACAGGCAAGGCCGATGGCGAAGAGGAGACGGGGATCAAATTTTCGAAGCAACAGAAGCGCAGCCGTGAACGCGAGAGGAATAAGTGGCACAGCGCTCCAGATGATCGCAGGCCCAATCTGTTCGGGTTCGAACCCGTGGATGGCTAGCGCCTGCGGGATCAGAATGATGGTCGTGCAAAGGGTGAAGCGGAACCAGAAGAGCAGGGATCCCAGCAGCACGGTGTTCCACTTCAGCAGATAAGGCAGCGCCACCAGCGGATTCGGACCGCGTAGCCTCCGACCCAGCGCGCAAAACAGGAAGAACGCCCCGCCGAAAAACAGTGCGTTGAACACTCCGGAGCGCCACCAGTCGAGCCTTTCCCCCTGTTCGCAGGCGACCAGCAACATAGCGAGGCCCACGCTGGCGTACAAGAATCCTGCGAAGCTCAGCGCTGCCCCGGATTTCTTCGCTGAATTGGCCTTCGGTATCCCGTAATAGATACAGATCATCATCAGGGGCGTGATGAGCGCCGAATTCCAGAACATCCAATTCGAAGAAAGATGTTCTCGGTACCAACCGTAGAGCGAAGGTGCGATGTTCACCGCTCCGTCCACGAAGGTCGCGTACAAAGCAAGTGTGAAAGGAAGGTATCGAAGCGGAATGTTGCGGAGCGCGAACGTGAGGGTGAGTGGATAGAACGTGCCTGAAGTCAGGCCGCCCAGAAATACCAATGCAATCACTAGGCTGTAGCTGTGCGCCAAGGGCAGGAAGATGAACAGCACGGTGAAAATGGCGGCAGCTGTGAGCAAGATGCGCCGCGGTCCCATCAGACCGCCGAGATACACTGTGAAGGGGCCAATAAACATCAGGCCGGCATCGAAGGCACTGCCAATCCATGCGCTTTCGTCGTACCCGAATCCGTGAAGGCCCCTGAAATCGGGCATGCCAAGAGAGATCATGCGGCTGGTCAGCGTGACAACTCCAGCGCCAATAACCACGCCGAGAATCCCCAGCAGTGGCTGGCCCGAAACCTCCGCAGGCACCGCGGCGCCTACTGCGCGCGCGATATCAATCGGAGACGGGCGAACAGTTACGCTCGAAGCCGCCATACTTTTCCGCCTACCGCTTCGTCCGGACGGTTGCAATCACCGAGAGTCCGGGGCGCAGTTTGGCGGCAAAGGCGCTGTCGTCCAGCGCAATCTTGACCGGGATGCGCTGTACCACCTTCGTGAAATTACCGGTCGCGTTGTCGGGAGGCAGGAGAGAAAATTGTGAGCCGCTGGCTGGCGCGATTTCCAGCACCTTCCCATGAATTACCTGCCCGGGATACTGGTCAATACGAACTTCGGCAGGGTCACCGATCTTCACGTTGGTCAGCTGGGTTTCACGATAGTTCGCCAGCACCCACTTCGTGACATCAATGAACGCGATTACTTGTGTGCCCGGAGATACAAGTTGTCCTGGTCGAACTTGCCGTTCGCCCACAGTACCCTCGGCGGGTGCGTAGATTTTGGTGTAGCCAAGATTCACCATAGCTGCCGCTAGGTTCGCCTGCTTTGCGCGCAAATCGGCCTGAAGCTGCATATCCTGCGACTCGAGGACGGCTTTCGTACGCCGCTCGGCTTCCGCAGCCAGTTCACTGCTACGCAACATCGTCTCAGCCTGTTTGAGATCGGCGTCGCGGCTCGCGAGCTGTGCCGTCAAGCGCTCGTCGTCCGCCACAACGGCTTCCACCTTCTGCTGCGTCGCCGAATGAGTTTGATACAGACCCTCCTGGCGCTTACGCTCGGAGTGGGCGCGAACCAAGTCCGCACTTACTGCCTCCCTACCAGCTACAGCTGCCGCGATTTGCGCCTTTGCTTGATCGATACCGGCAATCGCTCTGGCTATACGCACGTCTTGCAATTCGCGCTGGCGACGGTTGTTCTCGATGGCAGCACGGGCTGCCTCAACTGCTGCACTGGCTTGGTCAACTTGTGCCCGGTAGTCGTCGTCCTGCAATTCGACGATGAGGTCGCCCTTGTGTACTCGCTGAAAGTCGGCTACGTGAACCGTGCGCACGATGCCGGCCACTTTCGTGCTCAACGGTGTAAGGTCGCCGCGAACGTAAGCATCATCAGTCACCTGTTCGACCTTGCCGCCCTCCCACGCATTCCAGTTGCGAGTGATGGTGATCACAACGGCTAGAGCGAGCGCCACGACAAGGAGAGGAGTTACGTGCTTTTTCCATCCGACAATGCCGTGGGAAGGGGCCGCAGGTTTGTCGCTTTCGGGAGGCAACGGTTTCGTCACAGGGGCGGGGGATTCAGCCGATACTGGCGAGGCGGACATCAAATTTGCTCCTTCAGCAACAAGAAATCTGCGGACCCCGCGCTATTCATGACTGAGTTGCTTAGGCCCCTTTGCCTGTCAAAGCTATTCCACGCAGAAGCGATCGGCCCTGTTTCTTTCTCGGTCGCGGACACGGTGCCTCCCAAGGAAAAGATCAATCCTGACTCTGTGCCAGGGGAAGTCGCGATGTAAGCTGCACATCGATCATCGTGCTGATCCGGCGGTCGAGTTGAAAAAAGGTCGCTGCTTTCTTTCCGGGCAAGACAGTTCGAAAGATCGCCACATAGCGTTGCCGTAGTTTTGTCTGTTCGATGTCCGTGTCCAGCCAGCGGCGAATAAGATTATCGGCTTGGTCGTCGGTCAGCGTTCCATATTCGTCCGAATATTCTTTGATAATCGCCGCTCTCGTTCCGTTGATCCTCTCAGCTTCCGCCGAGTATTGTTCGTACACTTGCCAGAATTTTGTCGCTTCACTATCCGTGAGCGTCAAGTTCGCAGCAATGAGTTGCTTCTTGATCGAACGAATATCCCTGCGCAGCAGCGCCAACTGTTGATCGGTTATCGCGTCCGTAGTGTTGTCGGCGGCGGACGACCTCGAAGATGCAGCTTGAGCAACTGCCTCTCGACTTCCCACCACACACAATCCAACAAGTAGGAGCGCAGAAAGTGTGATTCTTTTCAAAGTGTGCCTCTCTTTAGGTATCGAATTAGCGAGCTCTATGACGCGACTTGGCGCAAACTTCTTGTCTCTTAGCGGTCAGTATTGCTGCAACCGAATTGCCAACTGAACTGCAGCGCCATGACTGCAACTTGCAGAGAGAACAGACGCTTGCAGGAGCGAAGAGCCTTGGTCCTTGCGTAGTTCGATTAGTGCTGCCAACCGCTTAGCGCTTTCGCCACGCGTTTGACACCGACACACCCGAAATGCCTCGGATCATTCGTTCCTGAGTGACTCATTCTTAGAAGAACCTTCAAACCGTATTTCCTTACGGCAGTTGCCGTAACGCCGATTTCGTTTGCGCCCTGTACCCAAGGCTATGTGTTGGAATTGCGATTGCATTACGGCATTGCGGTCAAAGCTTCGAATGAACGCTTGAAGTCTTCGAAAGAGCAGGTTGAACCGATGTCCGCAGTCGCAAGCAGCTCAGCGATCCTCCCAATTTCGGACTTTCCCGCAGGAGTCGATATACACTGGGAAACGCGACGTCGAGTCGTGTGGAATGAACAAGAGCACACGCGCGAGGAGCACGAGCTGGTCTATGAAATCAGCTGGATCAAAGAGCTTGGTCTCTGGCGCAGATTCCTACGGTCGCACCACAAGGTAACAAGCTAAAGTCATCATCTCTTTCCGCAGAACAGCTGGTCGGCGCCAGTGAATCCAAGCCTTGCAAATGTGGCTATTGGGCGATCAGCTGTGGCGCCGCGGCGTTGTCATCAGATAGCGTTGCAACTTGCGCTGCGGATTCCTGAATTGTGAGCATGTCGGTGCGCATCCTGTCCCATTCGAGCAACGTAAGACCGTAGGAACCAAAGAAGCGCCGAATTTCAGCAGAATTCCAATTCATGATTTTTTCCAGCACAGGGACTAGCACACTCATGGCGTTAGCGCTTAACACTGTGCGCCTGGCGACGCGCGAGATGAATTTGGCTTCGCTTACGGCAATGGTAAGCCCGTCGTGCTGATTGACGTGCATCATCACCGGCAAATCGGAACTGCCGTCACCCAAATAGATGATGTGGTCGTGGCTGATGCCTAGGTTCGCGCGAAGCTCCTCAAGTACACTGATCTTGCCCCAACCCGCGGCGGCGCGGATGATCGAGTCCACTTCGCCGGTCGCTTCGTTGTACCGGAAACGGGTGCCAAAGATGTGGTCTGGCGGCACAATGCCTTCCAGGGCCGACTGAATAATCTCCTGGGGCGCTGCGGAGATCACGTTGAAATTAAACTTGTGTTCTTCACCAAGATTGTCTAGAACTCGTGCGAACAGCGCGACGTCATGCTTCAGGCGAATTCGCTTGCCGGCCTCTACGAGGTGCTCCAGGCGCACACGGCGAAAATCCGGATCATGGAGAATCAGATAGCTGAGCTCCGCACCCTGCTGAACGAGGTTGATGTCCGCAAGGCCCTTGACCTTGTCGTGAAAGCTGTGAAAACCAATGAGATCGCTCAGCACGACTCCAGAATCGTTGAAACTGAGTGTCTGATCGAAATCGCTTGCAAGTAGAAAGTTCCTTGGCATATCCATCCCTCTGTCGGTGCTGCTCATCTTAAGCGGAACTGACCAAGCTAATCGGCGCGGGGCGATAGGCTTCTTACAATGAGGCAGGGAGCTTGCGATTTCAGTGCGCACACCGCGGAAACAGCGTCGCTAGAACCATTAAGTCCCACGGTCTGAAGAACCACTGGCCGGTCTGGTTGCCCTGAGTCTCCGTGGCGTGTGCAATGAAGCCCAACCGGTGACGCTTTGCAAGATTTTCCAAATGCTTGGCACAAATCCCGGTAAGGTTCGTGACCTCGGCATAGGTGAAGGTTTTTTGGCTCGCTTTCACAGTGATCATTAATTTCAAGCCCCCGCTAGCTCTGGAGTCATTTCCGTTTCAAGAATTCATACGCCGAAAGGGTCGTCTTATGAATGGGAGCCACAAGAGCTCGTTCCGTTTGATCCAAGAACTGCCGTTTTGCGCGAAAGAGCCGCGCCTTGAAGGTCCCAGCTGAAACACCAAGTAGTGCGCAAGTCTCTGGGCCCGACAATTCGTCGAAGTAAGTCATCGTGAACGCCTGTCGAAGCACGGGTTTCATTTTTCCCAGGATCCCGTCGATCAATTGAAGAGTCTCCCGTTCTGCGTGAACCATTTCTGGATCTGGTTCCGGGGCCGGAATATTTTCCGTCCAGTTGACTTCGCGCGAGTTGCTGTTCTCGGGGAGCGGCTGGATCGTGGATGGTTTACGTTTGCGTTGGATCATCAAGGCAGCGTTCAAGACGATACGCGTGAACCAGGTCCTAAGAGCGGATCGGCCCTCGAAACTCCGCAAGTGGAGATACCCGGAAAGAAAGGCATTCTGGACTGCGTCTTCGGCGTCTTCTCTATTGCGAACGATAGTGCGGGCTATCGCTACGAATTTCGGGCGCGATGCCACGAACATCTCTTCGAAAGCTTCCCTTCCTATGACCTTCGCTCGAGTTTCGACAACCGTGTGGGCCTCGTAGCTTGTCGACCCGCAGGAGGTTGACCGCACGGTCCTTTTTCTTGTTCCGAAAACGGGCAAGGGCTTGCTAATTGCTACCGCATTGGTGCGTCCAACGAAACTCCTGGATCTCGATGCGTAGGTCACTGGCGATCTCCGTTTCTCTCTCGCTCCCAAGAGCAAGTGAGTGTCCATGGCGGGCTTCCCCAAGCAATCAGCTATGCGTCTTGTTTTCAACGGAAAGGAGAAACTCAGGTTGCTCAGCAACTACGGCGAGAATCCTATAGCTCGCTATTCATGGCAGAGATTTGACGGTAACGTCGAGGTTGTGACCTAGATACAATTCCCGTAAGCGGTCGTTCTTGTCTTTCTTGAATCGCGCATCCGCCGTTTATCGGTTCATGCGGCGTCGCAGTCCGGGCTCGCTCAAATCTTGAGCGGGCGAACTGAAAGTGTGAGGGCGGCGCTAAACAATCACCAAGTTGACGGAAAGCGGGTAGTGGTCGGAAACCGAAACTGAACGGTGCACTTGAGATTGGCTGACACGAGCGCAGCCACGGGTAAAGATCCAATCGATGACCCGTCCATGCTCCCAGAATGAGCCAGGGGTCGTCGGCCCATGGCGGTCCGCGAATGCATCCTGAAATTGAGCGCGGCTGATTGCGCAAGCCGCAGGTCCCCCGGATGCATCGATATTAAAGTCGCCGGCCAGCAAAATAGGCGTATCCCATGTGTACCGCTTCGCGTCGTTCAAAGTCTCGTCCAACTGAGCGCAGCGCAATTCATCATCTCCCCTGCTTTCCAGGTGCAGGTTGTAAGTGAATATAGTTTGACCCGTGAAATTCACTTCGCTCACCAGTGCCATGCGCCCTCCAAGACGTTCTTGAAAAGGCGACACTTCGGGAAGAAACCAGTGCGGACGCCAAAAATCTGATTGCTTCCTGAATCGGATGATGCGGGGCTTTGATAGCGGCCAGCGCGAAAGTGTTGCTTGACCGTGATAGGCGGGGGACGTCTTGGAGCCCTGGGTTAATTCCTGGAACTCTTGCCCGAAGACGTAGTTCATTTCCAGCTTCTTCGCGATTTCCCTGGCAACGTTGACATGGTGAGTCCGGCGGCAGTTTACGTCGACTTCCTGCAACAAGATGATGTCTGCTTTTGCCCCAGCGAGAAACTCGATCGCCTCACCCAGTTTCAAACCGCGGTCAATGTTCCAGTCCACAACCTTTATCGAATCCGGACGATACAGCGCCCATCGGGGGAGGGCAAAGTTGCCACTCTCGATCTCCTGAGAAGGGTTCATGCGCAATTACCAGTCGTCCCCCAAAAATTAGCCGCAAGAGGTCGCTCCGACCATGAAACAGGATGCTTGTTCTCCATGATGGTCTCTCCTCGACGATGTTCTCACTCACGTACTCAAGCTTGCATGCCGAGCGCCATCCATCCATGCTCGCTATCGTGCTCTCAACTACAAATGCAGCTGTGAACCGCGAAGCACGCTGTCGACAACCCGCCTAAACCGTCGGAGCCCTGCCGCTGGATTCACCTCTTCCCTCTGCCGATTCGCGTCTGCTTGTGCGAGCAGATTCTCAAGCCATTGATAAGAATCAAGATCCGCAGCAGACCTCGCGGTCTCACATTGGAAGCATTCCTGCTTTGTCGATGCAGATGCGCGGATGGACTCATCAGAGCTGCAGACGGGCTTCTGCCACATATCCCTGGCGCTGTAGAGCGCTATCGGCGATTAAGGTCTTCGTCTGTTTTATCGTCGCATGCACCCTGGCTTCGACTGGATTTTCCCGGCAGAACGATGACAACGCGGGCAGAGTGACCGGGGTGGTCTTTGTCAGAGACTCTTCCGGAGGACGCTCCTTCGTCGGCGGTGCGACAGTCAAACTGTCCGGCCCGGTGGTGCTCGAAACCCAAACGGACGAGAAAGGCAACTATGCTTTTCCGCCGGTTGGCCCCGGAGCTTATCGAATAGAAGCTTTTCTTTCGGGTCTCGAGGCCGCACAGACGATAAGCGTTGGGGCCGGCAAGATTGTTCGAACAGAGTTGCAATTGAAGCCTGCCGATGTAAAGAGCTCGGTCACCGTAACTGCAACTGCGTCTGAGACGAAAGACCCCGCTCCATCTGAAACTATCTCTGAAAAGACACTACGTGATGCTCCCAATGTGAACGAACGGTTTGAGAGTTCGCTTCCTCTGGTTCCCGGAGTTTTGCGAGGGCCCGATGGCCACATCAATCTCAAGGGCGCTCGCAATACTCAGAGCGGAGCGCTGGTGAATAGTGCGAACGTAACTGACCCTGTGACAGGCGGCCCGGCCATCAATCTCCCCATCGATGTGGTGTCGTCGGTACAAGTCATTTCGAATCCCTACGATCCGCAGTATGGGAAGTTCACAGGAGCGGTTTCCGCAGTCGCAACAAAGACAGGCGACTATGAGAAATTTCACTTTTCTTTCCAGAACTTCATCCCGCGCTTGCGCGACCGCGATGGCACGATCGCGGGCATCGGTGCGGCCACGCCACGGATGACGTTCACCAGTCCGCTCGTGAAAGGACGTGTCGCCGTTACGCAATCCTTTGAGTACCGGTTTGTCCGAACACCGGTGAACAGCCTTTCAGCGCTGCAGCGCGATACGAAACTCGAAAGTTTCGATTCTTACACACAGTTCGATTTCATCATCACACCGAAACAGACAGCTACGGCATCGTTTGCGCTGTACCCGCAGAAACTCGATTTCCTCGGCCTGAACACCTTCACGCCTCAGCCTTCTACGCCGGATTTTCATCAGCGTGGCTATGAAATCTACGTTCAGCACCGCTACATCATCGGCGATGCGAGCCTGCTGACTTCGCAATTCAGTTACAAGCGTTTTGACGCGGACATCACTGCTCAAAGCGACGATCCATATCGCCTGCTGCTCGAAACAACCGAAGGAGGTTTCTTCAACCGGCAGGCGCGTCGAACTTCTCGTACTAGCTTGCAGGAGAACTATCAGTTTGCGCCAAAGCAATTCGCCGGTTCACACACATTCACCGTTGGCCTGAGTTACGAGCACTCCTCCTACGATGGGCGCCAGACTTTTCTGCCCGTGGAAATCGATGGGTTTGCGAACCAACCTGTGGAGCGGATTACCTTCACTTCCCCCTTGCCGTACCAGATCGATCAAAACGAAACAGCCTGGTTTGCCGGTGATCAGTGGGCGATCAATCAGCGTTTGACCCTGAACTTTGGCCTCCGCTTCGACAACGACACGATCACAAGTTCCACTCATGCGGCTCCCCGCGCCGGATTTCTCCTTGCGCTCACCAAAGACGGCAAAACGCTGCTGAAAGGCGGTGTGGGCTTATTTTATGACCGCGTTCCGCTCATGGCTCCCGTTTTCCCTTATCTTCCGAATCGAACAGTCGCTCTCCTCGGCCAGGGCGGCGCTGTCTCAAGTACTGTGTCCTATCAAAATGAAATCACCGGCCCACTCCAAAACCCACGCAGCACGTCATGGAATCTGGAACTCGACCGTCAGGTTCTCGCAGGCCTGTTGGTGCGAGTCGCCTATGAACAACGGAACACGGCAAGGGACTTTGTTGTTTCACCCACCTTCTCAGGGACAACTGCAATTCTCGATCTTTCCAACCGCGGGAGCGATTCCTACCGGGAATTCCAGGTGGCGACGCGCTACCAAGTAGCTCGCCATGTGCTGAACGCTTCCTACGTGCGCTCGCGGGCATTTGGCGACCTCAACGATATCAATCAATTCTTTGGAAACCTCGCTCAGCCGGTGATCCAACCGGATGCACGGGGACGGCTTCCCTTTGACGCACCCAACCGTTTCCTCTTTTGGGGCACGCTCGCCGCACCATGGAAGCTAACTCTAGTCCCGGTCTACGACCTGCACACCGGATTCCCCTATTCAGTGGAAAACGAGTATCGGGAATATGTTGGGCCAAGGAACGTCGACCGTTTCCCGCGTTTTTCTTCTTTTGACCTCCAGGTGACGCGGCCGATTGCGTTGACCTTCGGCGAAAGGCACCTGCGCGCTCGGGTAGGTGTGGGGGTCTTCAATCTCTTCAATCACTTTGATCCACGGGACGTGCAGAACAACCTTGCGAGTGCCAGATTCGGGCAGTTCTTCAACACGGCCTGGCGCGAATACCGCGGCAAATTTGTCATGGAGTTTTAGCAAATGAAAACCCACTTACTACTATCGGCTTTCCTCCTGATGCAGGCACTCCCTGGTGCGGCGCAGGATTCGGCGACGAGCCCGACGGCCGACGAGATTGTGACCCGGATGACGGCTCATGATTTGGCGCGGCAGAGTTCCATCGAGGGCTATGCCGGGATGCGCCGATACGTCCTCGAGAACCAGAAACTTCACAAGCGCGCTGAAATGCTCGTGCAGGTGCAAGGCGACAAGGACGGCACAAAGCATTTCGAGGTCGTCTCCGAAGACGGATGGGAAGCGGCGCACAAGCACGTCTTGCACAAAATGCTCGAATCGGAGACGGAAACGTCGCGGCCCGAGAGGCGCGCGGGCGCCAGGCTCAACTCGGAAAATTATGAGTTTTCGCTTATCGGAACGGCGCTCGCGGCAGGCCGCACGGCCTACGCTCTGGAGGTTCGTCCCAAACGGAGCGAGAAGTACCTGTTCGAGGGCCGCATCTGGGTAGACGCCGAGGACTACGCGCTCGTCCGTGCCGAAGGCAAGCCTGCCAAGAGACCTTCGTTTTGGACGAAAAGCATCCATTTCGTGCAGGTCTATCAGAAGTGCGGTCCTGTCTGGTTTCCACTCTCCACGCAAAGCGTGACGGAAGCTCACCTGTTCGGAACCACGGAAGTAAGCATCGAGTATTTCGGTTACGCGCCCAAGATGCCGAACCCGTCGGGCAACTCAGTCGTGTCTGCGAAAGCGATGCCTACGCGATGAGTGCCGTTACTCAGTGTCTGATTCTTGCAGCGGGCAACGGGAGCCGAATTGCTTCTATGGCTGGCGGTCTTCCCAAGCCTCTTGTGCCGCTTTGCGGCTTGCCGCTTCTCGAACACGTCATGACGTCCTCCCGTGAAGCCGGGATCCAGCGATTCGTGATTGTTGCTGGGTACCGTGCCGACCTAATTCGCGGCTGGCTGAGCGACCGATCGATGGGGGGCATTTCGGTGACGTTGATCGAAAACCTGGAATACCAGAAGGCGAATGGCGTGTCTGCCTTGGAGGCAAAGGCGGAGTTGAACCAGCCATTTTTGTTGCTGATGTCAGACCACATTTTCGAGCCAAAAACTGCCAAAGCGCTACTGCGACAGCCGCTCGCGGATGACGAAGTCATTCTCGCGGTCGATTCGAAGATAGATCGTGTATTTGACTTGGACGATGCCACCAAGGTGCAACGGAAAGGCAATTACATCGTTGGAATTGGCAAAGGCCTTCCCAGCTACGATGCGCTCGACACCGGGCTGTTCCTGTGCAGCCCGGCGCTCTTCAGCTGCCTTGAATCGGCGAAGGAAAACGGAGACTGCTCGTTGTCAGACGGCATGCGCAAGCTGGCGCATGACCGGAAACTGAGGGCGTTTGATATTGGCGACGGTCACTGGCAGGACGTCGACAGCCCCCAGGCCCTGGCACACGCCGAAGAAATCTTTGACCGGGACTTCTGCAAGAACTCGGCGGTGGAGAGCCTTGTCAATGCTTAGATTCCTGCCAAAAGCGCGTCGCCCGCTTCGGATTCTCGTAGCGCTCATGAGCTCTGCGTTGTTTGCCTATCTAATTTGGCAAGCTGGTGCGAGCAAACTTTGGGAAAACATGGTGAAACTCGGTTGGGGCTTTATGTGGGTCCTGGCCCTTGCAGGTGTTTCGCACGTTGCCAGAGCTTGGGCTTGGCGGATGACACTAGGTGATCACAAACATAAGACTTCTTTTCCACGGCTGCTGGGACTTCGGATTGGCGCGGAGGCGACTGGACAACTCGGGTTCATCGGACAGACGTTCGGAGATTCGATCCGGGTATCGCAGCTAAGCCCTGAAATTCCAATAGCCAACGGTCTCGCGTCGGTGACGTTGGATCGAGGACTCTACATTGTGACTGGCATGATAGTCCTCATCGCGGGGCTCGCCGAAGCTCTGCCATTGCTCTCGCGTTCTCATGCCCTGCGTTTCTACGCGACGTTGTTCGCTCTGGCGCTGATCTTTTGCTTGTTTGTAACGCTGGTGGCAGTGCGGAAGCGCTGGCCGGTCATTTCAAAAAGTGCGCGGGTCTTTGCGCGCGTTCCCTTTCTTAAGAGGTGGATGGAGAGCAGGTACATCCTGATTCAGTCTGTAGAGAATGCTCTCTTGGATTTCCACCACAATTCTCCCAGAGCCTTTTGGGGTAGCTTCTTCCTGATCCTGGCGTCTCATTGCATGGCTGTGATGGAGGTTTGTCTGCTTCTCTGGCTCATGGGAGTGAAGTTTGGCGTCTTGAGTGCCCTCGTTGTCGAGGCGATGACCAAACTAGTGAACGCGGTTGGCAGCATCAACCCAGGAAACTTTGGAACCTACGAGGGCGGGAATATGTTGATCGGCAAGATGTTTGGCCTCACTGGCGCTATCGGATTGACCTTGGGAATTGCGAGGCGGCTGCGGGCGCTCTTTTGGACTGCGGTGGGCGGGATTTGCCTCTTCATTTTGACTAGGTCAAGCCCCCCCCACGATACCCAAGATCGCGGGGGGACGCCGAGCATCGCAGAAGAAAAAGGGGGAGCAGGCGCCGATGCCACCGTTGAGGTCACGGCACGAAGCAGTTTCGCCGTCGCTATTTTTCTGCCCAACGCGAAATCAAGTAACGAAGAATTTGGATCCGGACTTGCTCGCGTCGGCTCACTGCCGATTCTGCTTCGAAACATCTTGGGGGCGCGCAAGCTAAGCCCCTCACGGGTTATGGTTGTGGTGGATCCCGTTCTCAGAAGAAGTGTGGAACAGGAGCTGCGCTCAACGGGGCGACTTCCGGAATCTGTGGAATGGATTGAGGCAAAGGCTGAAGTCCCCATCATGCGACGATTGCAACTCATCGCCGATCAAGCTGCCGGCGAACGGCTGGTCATCATCGACGGAAGAACGACGTATCATGCATCCTTGCTCGAGAAGGCCAAGGAGTGGAACGACGAAAGCGCACCCCTGCTGCTAAGCAGTGGCGACACACCTGTGGGCATCTATGCGTTCACTGCCGAGGTGATTTGCGATTCGAAGAAGGATTATCCCGCGAAAGCTGGTACGCTCCAGGAATTACTCGCTGCACTCGCCGAAAATCATTCCGTCGCTCAGATTTCCGTTGCGGAGGGCTTGTGGCAGCAGGTCAACACGGAAGAAGACCACGAGTCCGCCGAGCGAAAACTGGATCGTTGGTTGGTTAAACCCACAGACGGCATTTACGCCCGGCTGAACCGGAGGATCTCCATACCCATCAGTCGGCAACTCATCAAATTCCCTGTCACGGCCAATATGGTTACTATCTTCACGCTTGGAGTCGGCTTTGCTTCCGGCGCCTTCTTTGTTCGTGGCGGTTATTGGGACACATTAATCGGCGCATTCTTGTGCCTGTGGGCAAGCATCCTGGACGGGTGTGATGGCGAGGTCGCTCGCCTGAAACTCCAGGAGTCGGCTTTCGGCTGCTGGCTGGAGACTGTATGCGACTATCTGTTCTATCTGGTTCTTTTTGTCGGTATGACTGTAGGATTGTGGCGCAGCACAGGATCTACGAAGTACTTGGTTTGTGGTGGCCTGCTGCTCTTTGGAGCGATCGCCAGTTTCCTCGCAGCAGGTTGGCAGAGGCATCGCCTTGCCGCTGAGCATCCCGAGCAGCTGCTAAAGATATGGCAGGCCCACGCAGAGAAACGGTCATCCAATCCTTTTTTGTTTTTCGGCCGGCATACGGAGTTCATTGTTCGTCGATGCTTTTTCCCTTATGCCCTGCTCTTCTTTGCGATTTTTAACATAATGAATGTGGCGTTCGTTTTGAGCGCAATCGGGGCAAACCTGGTATGGCCCATCGCGCTGTACTCCTCGCACGCTTTTGCCAGGGGCCGGGGTTCGGCGGCAGGAATTCCCGCTGCTCCCGCGGAGGCTAGAACTAGCTTGCGTCAATATGCACCAGCTCAGCCTTAACCCCAATTGTTGATCTAACCTAAAGCAATTCACGAAAGAGACGTGAACCACGTCCCTTGTCTCGCATTAGGAATCGACGCGTTTTGCCTCACTCGGGCGGCCGCATCAGCGCCGAGAATGAAAAGACTGGAGGAATAGAAAGCTTTGGAATCTACAGTTGTCTTTGCAACGACTCCAGTTCGGTGCGACAGGTATCACTGAACTGCGCCAACGGATCTTGGCCATTCACGGCCCGAGATTCAATCTGCTCAGCTGTCAAGTTAGGCTGCGGGTACGTCTTCACAATAGTTTGTATGACCTTTTCTGCTGTTTGTAGAACGGACTCCGAAGAACTGAGCCGAATGCGGCTCAGCAGCGCGTACACAGGTAACAGTTTTTGAAGGTCAACCACGTCATGCTGCATGGCGTCGACCAGTAAGCGTGCGCTTTCGCCAATGAAGTCGGAATACAGCGCCTCCCGTCGCGCAATCTGCTTTCCCAACAAGTCGCGCCGGTCCTGATGCCTCGCCGTGATCCACGTCCCGACGGCCGAGCCCAACGCGCCGACGAGCGAACCAGCGATAGCCGCTAGGGCAGTGATTATCACCGAATTCGTAGGTGCTCCGAACGTATCTGCTCCTTGATTGCTTCGCCGATGCCTTGAATGAGCTCCCCAAGCGACAAAGCACTGGCATTTCCAATAACTCGAATCCTTCCAGGCTCATATAAATGCCTTTTTTGCAAATGCTTGGCGAAGGCCATAGAGCGCGAGTCTGCATCACCATGGATGAATGGATGGCTAGGCTTTGACAGTTTGGGCGCGTTGTTGACACCTGGGCGTCGTAATGTTTGCCAGGTTGTACGCGACAGATCTTCGACGATTTTGTCTATCGAGAGACGCGAAAGAGCCGCAATGATTTCTCACCTCCTCGTTTAATCGCTCGTAAGACGTTCAATCAAGGCAGCTTGCGGTCTCGCCTTCCACGCAAATTGGTTGGATACCGGGTTGCATCATTCAGATGTAGTAACAGGTTAGGGGCCGAAAATCATCGCAACAATGCACAAGACGGATTGGCCGGCGATCATCAGCCGAGTTGCAGGAGTTCTCGTTCTCCTGGTGGGAGTTCTTCTCGCTGCGGGGTTATGTGTCGCGAGTCCGCATGACAATCCCGTTCCTAGCATCTTTGAACCGCGCTCAACAAATGCGGAGTCCCTTTACCATCTTTCAAATTTCGTGCTTGCCATCACTGGCGTGATTTTTGTGGTCGTCTGCGGTTTATTGGCCTACGTGACGGTGAAATTTCGCAACCGAGCAACGGATGTTGCGCGCGAGCCGGCCCAGGTATATGGAAGCACACAGATTGAGCTGGCCTGGACGGTCATTCCCATCCTCATAGTGGTGGTTCTCTTCCTGTCCACCGCACGCGTGATCCACGCAGTACAGGATGGCGCAAAACCTGCGAAGGCCGTGGCGGTGACCGCCATCGGGCATCAGTTCTGGTGGGAGTTTCGCTACCCGGAGCTCGGGATTGTCACAGCGAACGAACTGCATATTCCAGTGAGTACGCCTACTTACTTGAAGCTGCTTTCCGCCGACACCGACCACAGCTTCTGGATTCCTCAGCTTGCCGGAAAGACGGACTTGATTCCGAATCGCATAAACGAGATGTGGATGGACCCCAACCAGGTGGGAATCTATCTCGGCCAATGCGCGCAATATTGCGGCACGCAACACGCGAAGATGCTCTTGCGAGTTTCGGTGGAGAGCCCCGAAGATTTTGCCGCGTGGGTTCACGCGCAAAAACAGCCTGCCATTCAAGATGAAAAAGAAGCCGCAGGAAGACGCGTCTTCGAGAGCACCTCATGCGTGAATTGTCACGCGGTTGGGGGCACAAACGGCACTGGGCGTTTCGGTCCGGATCTGACGCACCTGATGAGCCGTCGTACGATCGCCGCTGGGGCGGCGGAAAATACCAGCGAAAATCTTCGCTTATGGATTCAGAACCCGGATGCCATCAAACCTGGCTCGCTCATGCCGGCGATGAAGTTGAGCGATCAGGAGCTGGACGCACTGACGCGCTATCTAGAGACGCTACGCTAGAGAAAGATTTGAGGGACGAGCTATGTCATCGGACATAATGGCCATTCACACCGCGGAAATAACCGCAGACCGGCCATGGCTTGAAACGCTTCACGAGTGGGTGACCACGGTTGATCACAAGAGACTCGGTATTCTGTACCTCCTCTATGCCCTGTTTTTTCTCGTCGTCGCCGGATCTGAAGCCATGATCATGCGCGCCCAGTTGATGTATCCACATAACAATTTTGTTTCACCACAGGTCTTCAACCGTATGTTCACCATGCATGGGACGACCATGGTTTTCTTCGTAGGCATACCCGTGCTGTTCGGCTTTGCAAACTACCTCGTGCCGTTGATGATCGGCACCAGAGATATGGCGTTTCCCCGCCTGAATGCCTTCAGTTTCTGGCTGACGGCTTTCGGAGGATTTCTTCTCTACTTCAGCTTTCTTGGCGGGAGTGGCCTCTATGGCGCGGGAAATGCTCCGGACGTGGGCTGGTGGGCGTACGCTCCGCTGACCTCGCGCGCATTTTCTCCCGGCCATAGCACTGACTACTGGACCATCGCGCTACTCGTCTCTGGCTTCGGCAGCATCGGCACCGCCATCAACATCATTGCCACCATTCTCTGTATGCGGTGCCCGGGCATGAAGCTGAGCCGCATGCCCTTGCTTGTGTGGATGAACCTCGTGATGTCAGGGATGGTGCTGATCGCTATCACCCCGCTATCCGCGGCACAAATCATGCTCTGTGTGGATCGCTATCTCGGCGGACACTTCTTTGACACGCAAGCCGGCGGGTCCGCAGCGCTGTGGATGCATTTCTTCTGGATTTTTGGACATCCGGAAGTGTACATCCTTATCATTCCTGCTTTTGCCTTCATGTCTGAAATCATTCCGGTATTTTCCCGCAAACCCATCTTCGGGTATCCGGTCATGGTCGCAGCCACGGTGTGCATCGGGTTCGTCAGCATGAGCGTTTGGGCGCATCACATGTTCAGCATAGGGATGAGCTCTTACACCAACACCTTTTTTACGCTCACCACGCTTGCGGTCGGTATTCCAACGGGAATCAAGATCTTCAACTGGCTCGGCACTATGTGGGGAGGGAAGATCATACTCAAGACGCCAATGCTGTTTTGTATTGCATTTTTGTTTCAGTTTTTGATCGCCGGTCTCACCGGCATCATGCTGGGAAGTGCGGCATTTAATTGGCAGCTTACTGGTTCGTACTTTGTCGTAGCGCACTTTCACTACACCCTCGTGGGCGGACTTCTGTTTGCAGTCTTCGCGGCGTTCTATCATTGGTACCCCAAAATCACGGGAAGGATGCTGAACGAACGCCTCGGCAAACTCCATTTCTGGCTCTTCTTCATCGGATTTCACTTGACGTTTGACTTGATGCACATTCCTGGTTTGCTTGGAATGCCGCGCCGCATTTACACCTATGAGCCCGGTCGCGGCTGGGACGCGCTGAATTTTCTCGTAACGATCGGCGCATTCATCCAAAGCATTGCCACGCTGATGTTTGTGGCCAACCTCATTATTTCTTACTTCAGAGGTGCCAAAGCGGGGAGCGATCCGTGGGATGCCTGGACTCTCGAATGGTCGGTTAGCTCACCGCCGCCAGCTTACAACTTTGCTTCGATCCCAACAGTCGCCAGCCGCCGCCCGTTGTGGGATTTGAAGCATCCGGAAGACCCGGATAGCCGATATGAGTAAAGGAATCGGTCAATGAGCGCCATCACTGTTCCCATCTCTGAAACGCCGCGAGCTTGGACGCTGCCGTATCGCGGGAAAGTCGGCATGGCGTGTCTCATCATCGCCGAGTCGGCCATCTTCACGATTTTTGTAGTGGCCTATCTCTTCTACTTGGGGAAGAGTCTCACCGGGCCGACTCCCCGCGAAGTGCTCGAGACACCTATTTTCTTCACCGCCTGTTTGTTATCCAGCAGCCTCACAATTCACTTCGCATCAAAACTTCTCGAACGCGGCAATCGTGGCGCGTTCCTGGGTTTGTGGTTTCTGACGATTGTGCTTGGCGGCCTCTTTTTGTTCGGAACCGGCCAGGAATGGAATCGGCTGATCTATGAGCGTGGGCTGACCATTTCCACTAACCTTTTTGGAACGACCTACTATTCGCTCGTTGGTCTGCATGCTTTTCACGTCACCGCGGGTCTGCTCATGCTGGCCATAGTGCTTATCTTCGGTTTGGTCGGCCGTGTCGGCCGGGAACAATCCGCTCGCGTGCAGGTGCTTTCCATGTACTGGCATTTTGTGGATGTCGTGTGGATCGTTGTTTTTACTGTGGTTTACGTTCTAGGCCGCTGAGGAGAGGAAATGGCAACGCTGGTATCTGTGGAACAAGTAGAGCAGAGCCCCCGGGCCCCGGTTGAGATCGAAGTGCCGGCATCGACCGTATGGCCACTGGTTTTGGCTTTCGGCTTCACCTTAATGTTCGCAGGTCTCCTTACAAATGCCTCGGTTAGTGTTCTTGGCGTCGTTCTTGCTATGGCGGGTTGCGTCGCCTGGTTTAGAGAAGTGTTTCCTCACGAACACGAGGAAACTGTACCAGTCGTGTTCACAGAAGATCGCATAACCACGGAGCGCCGCGTTGTCGAGCGCGTGCCAGTCGCGCCGGATCTCGTTCGCGCATGGCTTCCTCTCAAGACCTACCCAGTATCGGCTGGAATAAAGGGTGGCCTAGCGGGAGGAATTGCGATGGCTGTGCTGGCTTGCACCTACGGGTTGTTGAAGGCCGGAAGCATTTGGTATCCCATCAACCTCCTTGCCGCTACAGTCTACGCGGAATCGCTTAAGCTGGGCCCGACCCAACTGATTTCATTCCATGCGGATAGTTTCGCGATTGCCCTGGTCCTGCACGGTGTCGGCTCCATCTTCGTGGGACTGCTCTACGGTGCGATGCTTCCCATGTTCGCGCGGCGGCCGATTGTACTCGGAGGGCTGATTGCCCCGGTGCTGTGGTCAGGGCTCCTGTACTCGACTATGCAGCTTCTCAATCCTTTGCTTGCGAGCCACGTTGACTGGATTTGGTTTATGGCCTCGCAGATAGCCTTCGGCGTCGTAGCGGGCATCGTCGTCGTGCAGCAGGAGCATGTCTCAACTCGTGAGAACCTGCCCTTTGTTGTACGCGCAGGAATTGAGGCTCCCGGAATACTGCCACCGCGAGAAGGCGGGGAGAAACGGCCGTGAACCCATTTCGGCATCTTTATGTACTAGTGGCGCTCGCCGCGATCCTGGCGTCTGGTTGTGGCATGCCGCACGGCCAGCCGAGCAAGGATTCGGAAGTTCTAGCGCCGAATGAGGTCTTGGAATTTGGCACTCTGTACGCGGAAAACTGCGCCGGCTGTCACGGTGCCGAAGGCCGCGGAGGGGCAGCGATCGCGCTTGCCAATCCTGTTTATCTGGCCATTGCAGACGATGCTTCCATCCGCAAAGTCATCGCCAACGGCGTACGGGGAGCCGCGATGCCGGCCTTAGCCAAAAGCGCCGGCGGAATGTTGACAGATGTGCAGATCGATGTGATCACCAAAGAAATTCGCTCGCGTTGGAGCAAGCAGGGAGTTCTGGACACAGCTACCGGGCCTTCTTATGCGGCTAAATCAGCAGGGGACGCCCAGCGAGGCGAAGTTGCATATAAGACTTATTGCGAGTCTTGCCACGGTCCCGGCGGTAAGGGCGGACACAAGGGCAGCCCTATTACGGATGATTCGTTTCTTGCGCTTGTTAGCGATCAGGGGTTGCGGACGATCGTCATTACGGGGCGTCCTGAATTGGGAGCGCCGGACTGGCGCGGAAACGTACCGGGCAAGCCCATGTCCGATCAGGAAGTCGCCGACGTAGTTGCCTGGCTCGCGTCACACCGGGTTCAGAACCCGGGGCAGCCATACTCTGCTTCGAATTACAACCAGCACTAGGAGTCTGAGATGTCGAATGAAAATATGCTTTCTCGCCGCGGGCTGTTCATGAAGATCGGAATGCTCTTCAACGGCTTGGTGGCCACCGCTCTTGCATTCCCAATCGTGCGATTCCTGTTCTCTTCAGTTACACGCGGCAGCGGAAACGCTTACCTCTCCTGGGTATCTCTTGGTCGCGTCAGCGAATTTCCCGAAGGCGAGACGCGCCTGGCTACTTTCCGGAATCCCTACGTGACGCCGACCGACGGCAAGACAGCGGAAACAACGTGCTGGGTGCGGCGCGTCGAAGGAGAACAGTTCCAGGTTTTTGCCATCAACTGCGCGCACTTGGGCTGCCCCGTGCGTTGGTTTCCGCAATCCGGCTTGTTCATGTGCCCCTGCCACGGCGGAGCATACTATCGCGACGGTTCGCGCGCTTCGGGCCCGCCGGAACGCGGGCTATTCGAGTATCCGTACAAGGTGCAGGACGGTATGGTTACGATTCAAGCTGGCGAATTGCCGACTCCGGGATCCCCAACCGCCTCTCTTTTCGGGAACAAGGCGCCGTGCGGTGCACGGAACGAGTTGGTTTCCATTGAGAGCAAGCTGTCCGCCTGCAGCAAAACGAATGCTTTGCTCGGAAAGACAAACACATGAGTGTGATCGGACAAATCGGGCAATGGTTTGACAAACGCTTGCAACTGGCCGCTCCAATTCGTGACGCGGCAGAGCATCCCGTGCCGCGCAACACAGCGAGCTGGTTCTATGTGTTCGGCAGCGCTGCGCTCACCGTCTTCCTTCTTCAACTCGTTACTGGAATCTTGCTGGCCCTAATTTATGTTCCTTCGGCGAGCGAGGCTTGGAGCAGTCTGCAAGCGCTGAACCATGATGTAACTTTGGGCTGGTTCATCCGCGCGATGCACGGGTGGGGCTCGAATTTCATGGTGGCGATCGTCCTAATTCACATGGTGCAGGTCTTCCTCTTCGGAGCGTACAAATTTCCGCGAGAGCTCACCTGGATCGTAGGCGTCTTTCTTTTACTGATGACCCTAGGCATGGCTTTCAGCGGCCAAGTGCTACGTTTTGATCAAGACGCTTACTGGGGCCTGGGTATCGGAGCTTCTATCGCCAGTCGCGTACCTATTGCAGGCCCAATAATCGTGAAATTGATGCTCGGTGGACCGATCATTGCCGGAGCGACGCTGTCGCGATTTTTCGCGCTGCATGTCTTCGTGATTCCAGGAATGCTAATCGGTTTCGTTTGTCTTCATCTCTTGATGGTGCTGAAGCTCGGAATTAACGAATGGCCGATGCCAGGACGTCTCGTCAAGCGCGCAACATACGAGGACGAATATCATCAACTCACAAGAAAAGAGGGCGCGCCCTTTGTTCCGTATGCGGTATGGAAAGATCTGTTCTTTGCCGCTTTCATCCTCTTGGCAGTGGCCGCGTGCGCCCTATACTTCGGTCCGTTCGGTCCTACGGGCCGCCCGGATCCGACGATCATCCAGACGGCGCCGAAACCAGACTACTTCTTTTTGTGGCTGTACGGTCTGCTGTCATACTTGCCGCCTTCAATGGAGACGCCAGCTCTCCTCATTGGCCCCGTAGTCGTTATCGCGTTTCTTGTTTTGCTGCCATTTCTTTCTGGAGAAGGAGAAAAGAGTTGGCGCCGGCGGCCAATCGCTGTTTTGACGGTTCTGCTGATCGCCATAATCCTGGGAACACTCACCCATCTCGCTGGCTACACGCCCTGGAGCCCACACATGAATGCGTGGAGCGGCGACCCCGTGCCTGAGCAGTTTCTACACGCCAGAACTGCTCTCGAGCGGCAAGGTGCGCTCGTCTTTCAGGTGAAACAATGCCGCAATTGCCATTCGCTCGGTGACTTAGGAGGACAAAGAGGGCCCGCACTCGACAGTGTTGCCGTGCGGCTCACGCAAGATCAACTGGTTCGACAGGTGATCCAGGGAGGCGGAAACATGCCCGCCTATGGAAAGAATTTGAGTCCGGCGGAGACGACTGCCTTGGTTGCGTTTCTTGAAACTTTGCATCCTCACGGACAAGCTCCAGCCCGCGACGCCGCTCGTGACATTGCTTTAATTGAGGACAAAGATCATCGACAGGGTGCACCAAGATAGAGACTGATTCATGACACCTCACATTCATTTTGACCACGGCAGGTGGGAATTCCCGGCTTCGCTCACGCTGACTTTGCTTCTCGCGGCGTCTCTGTACCTGCGCGCATGGATTCCCACTCGCTCAGGTTCTGCCGTCGCCATTCCAGCATGGAAGGCCTGCAGCTTTCTTTGCGGCCTAGTTTTGGTGTGGATGGCATGGGGATCGCCGCTCGCGGCATACGACCATAGCCTGCTGACGGTCCACATGATTAAACACCTGCTGCTTATGACCTTTGCTCCTCCCTTGATCCTGTTGGGTGAGCCCTTGAAAGTATTCTGGGGCATGACGCCACTGTTGGTCGGGAGCACACTCGGCCGCGTGTTGCACCGACCACTCGTCCAGCGACTTGCACGAATCGTCACAAGTCTTGTGCTGTGTTGGACCGCCTCCGCGGTGACTCTTATTGCCTGGCACGTCCCCACGTTATTCGCGCTCGGCGTACGGTCTGAAATCGGGCATACGGTCGAGCAAGCAATGTTCTTTGGTACCGGGCTCTTGTTCTGGTGGCCTGTGATTCAGCCCTGGCCAAGCGTCACAATTGGGCCGCGATGGTCGCTGCTCTTGTACCTCTTTCTGGCGACTCTGCCGTGCGACATCCTTTCCGGATTTCTTGCCTTCTCTGACCGTGTCGCATACCCAGTGTACTTTTCCACTTCGCGTCTGTTTGGTTTTTCTGTTCTTGAAGATCAGCAGTGTGCGGCCGCAGTGATGTGGACTTGCGTCACGCTCGTCTATCTCGTGCCGACGGCGATTATCTCTTCAAAACTCCTGGCCCCAGGGGCCTCGCATGAACACGATTTGCAACAATCGCAATTTTCTGGCGGTCCGGTTCCGCAAAGTGCTCCAAGAAGCTTGGAGGTTGTCTAGAAATGGCAGCGGAGCCAATTCTGGTGGTGCTTGACGTGGCTGAAGTGCAGCGCCGTCACCGTCTTGCTCGTTCCAGCGTTCTGTCCGGCTATTGGTCGCTAACAAAGCCGGAAGTGAATTTTCTCATTGCGGTCACCGCCGCTGCCGGCTTTTGGATGGGTGCACCCGCCTCGTTTGCACACTTCCCCTGGACTTCTCTCCTTCACACTCTTATTGGCACCGTACTCGTCGTCAGTGGCGCCGCGACCCTCAACCAGCTGATCGAGTTGCGCTTCGACGGGCAAATGCGGCGAACCGCGCGCCGGCCGCTCGTATCGCAAAGAATCGAGCCATTTCACGCCTTGTGGTTCGGAATCTCACTCTCCGTTTTTGGCGTTATTTACTTGGCGCTTGCAACCAATGCTCTCGCATCCTTGCTGTCGATCCTTGCTCTGCTAAGCTATCTGTTCTTATACACGCCGCTGAAACGGAAGACTCCTCTGTGTACGTTGATCGGTGCGCTTCCAGGTGCCACGCCGCCCCTGATCGGCTGGGCCGCCGCTCGTGGATGCCTCGACACCAATGCTTGGCTGCTTTTTGCAATCGTGTTTCTCTGGCAGTTTCCGCACTTCATGGCCATCGCTTGGATGTATCGCGAGGACTATGCTCGCGCAGGCTATTTCGTATTGCCCCCGAGCGGGGTCAGAGAGCTCTTCGTTGTCTGGCAATCCTCATTGCCGGCTCTGGTGCTTCTCGGAGTAGCTCTCGTCCCTGCAATTCGTGGTGAGGCTGGAATTGTTTATCTTGCAGGCGCTCTCGTTCTTGGGGGCGGCTTTCTCTGTTACAGCGCACGCTTTGCTTTTCAAATGTCTATAGTTTCTGCGCGGCAGTTGCTTTTTGCCTCTATCCTTTATCTTCCGGTGCTGTTTACTTTGCTCGCGTTAGACAAGAAATGAATAGGAAGGGAATGCCCAGAACAATGCTAGCTAGAATCCAATTCCCAAAGTTGTTCCCCGTTCTGCTCTCACTTTCCCTTGCCCAGCTTCCTGCCTCTAATGCCCAAAACGTTGAGCCGTTCAAATTCTTTCGCGACTATGTTGGGCTGAAAGAAGATCAGATTGCAGCGATCCGAAACGGAAAAGCAGTTGCGAAAGTAATGGAATCTCGCACTCCGGATGAGGTGTTTGTATTCGGCTCGGTGTATGTGCAGTCGACTCCCGACAAATATCTCAAGTTTGCTTCCGACATTGACGCGCTTCGCAAACTTCCCAGTTATCTCGCAATTCGAAAGTTCAGCGATCCGCCACAGCTTTCCGACCTCGACGGTTTCACGCTAGAAACGGACGACATCAAGCAACTAAAAAACTGTGAACCGGGCAAATGCGACGTCCAGCTGCCCACCGAAGCGATGGACACGTTCAAGCACTCTGTGAATTGGTCTGCTCCCGACGCGGCAAATCAAGTGAATCGACTTGCACAGCAGATGGCGCTCGAAGCAATTCAGCGATACACACAGGGAGGGAACGCGGCCCTTGGCACCTACATGGACAAGCATCATCCTGCAGTTGTGAGGGAGACGTTTACATCTTTGCTCAGCCGCTCGAAGGCCCTTCCCGTTTATTTGCCCGAACTAGAGCGCTATCTGCTTGATTATCCCGAAGCAAAATCAGAAAACATCCAATCCGAGTTTTACTGGGAAAAGGTAAATTTCGGACTCAAGCCCACGCTTCGGATCGTGCAGGCCATAGTCTATCGAGGTTCGCGCTCCACGGACCCGGCCTATGCCGTTGCTGTGAAGCAACTATACGCGAGCCACTACTTCGAGACCGCTCTGGATTTGACCGTTTGCGTGCGAGACCAGGAGAGTCCCGACCGCGGCTTCTATTTGATCACCCTCAAAGGTTCGCGGCAGGCCGGGTTGACTGGATTAAAGGGCGGCATCGTGAGAAAAGTTGCCGTGGACAAAACCCGCTCTTCGCTCGAACGGGCCCTCGAAGCGATCAAGCAAAAGTTGGAAAGCCGGACAGATTGATCCGGGTGCCTGTGAGGATTCATGGTTTTTCCTGATCGCAAAACATCGAGTGCTTTACTGACAATCCTTCTTTTCGCGATTGTACTTACCGTCGTCTACGTGGCGCGCACAGTCATCGTCATTTTTGCGTTTTCGATCTTGTTCGCATATCTGATTAATCCGATCGTGCGATTCCTGCAGCGACACTCTCTTTTTTTCAAAAACCTGCGAGGCCCTCACGTCGTCGAAGCCTATCTCGCTCTGATCGTCTTTACCGTGCTTCTCTCGCACAGTCTTTTTCCTGAATTTCGCAAAAGCACGGGCCGGCTTCTCGTAGCAGTTCCCAGACTGATGGACCGAGTCTCCTCGGGAGAAATTGCCAACAGCCTAGGAAATAACCTCGGTTGGGCCGATGAGCAGGCCGACCAGATCAGAATCTTCCTCCAGCGCCATCGCGGGAATGTCGAGCGCGCCGCAACATCAATCGAACAATCAGCGCCGGCGGCGCTAGCCGGATTTGTTGTGATCCCCATTCTCGCAATCTTTTTCCTGAGCGACGGAGAGAATCTTGCCAACCAGATCATTCATCTCGTGTCTACGAAGGAAAATCACGCGGCCCTGCGATCACTGGCAGACGAATTGCACGTGATGCTGCAGCGCTATATCCGGGCCAAAGTAATCCTTGGCGGGCTCTCTCTCCTCTATTGTTTGATCGCGATGCTCCTGTTGGGGTTTCCAAACGCGATAGCGCTGGGGGTTCTTGCCGGAATACTGGAATTCATCCCCGTGGCGGGCTGGATGACCGCAGCGGTAATCATTGTCACGGCTGGGATTCTCACTCACTCGCATTGGATATGGATGCTTGCCCTGCTCGCTGTTTGGCGAATTCTGATGGACTACGGCATTGCGCCGCGGGTCATGGGGCACGAGCTCGAAATTCACCCTCTGCTCGCAATCTTCACTCTCATGGTGGGCGGTGCGGCGGGCGGAATCGTGGGGATCTATCTTTCAGTACCTCTGGTCGCGGCCTTGCGGGTCGTCTACCGAAGGTTCGCATCGCCTCCGGTAGGTGCGACAGTCCCGGGCAGTATTGTTGACAGCCCGGAATCAAGAAGAGAAACCTCCGTGATGGCCTAATCGCCGCGTCGAGATTGAGATGGTTATGAGACGACGACTTCAGATTGTTAGAGAATCCCACAGCCGCACTCGCTCATTCGCAAGCATTGAGAATGCGATTGCGGCCGTACGCGCGGGGCAAATGGTGATCGTCGTTGACGATGAAGGCCGCGAAAACGAGGGCGATCTGACTATCGCCGCTGAGAAGATTACGCCACAAGTTATCAATTTCATGGCGCAGTATGGCCGCGGACTGGTTTGCTTGGCGATGACACCCGAGCATCTCGATGCACTCGAAATTCCACTAATGGTCCCTCGCAACAGTTCGCGATTTGAAACCGCTTTTTGTGTCAGCATCGAGGCGAGGGAAGGCACAACCACCGGAATTTCGGCTGCCGATCGCGCCTCCACCGTGCTCGCCGCAATTAATCCGGCTACAAGGCCTTTGGATCTGGTCCGTCCTGGTCACGTCTTCCCGTTGCGCGCAAAGAGTGCCGGAGTGCTCGCACGCGCCGGGCAAACCGAAGCGGCTGTCGACTTGGCCAGACTAGCCGGCCTCCATCCTTCCGGCGTCATCTGCGAAATCATGAACAAAGACGGCACCATGGCTCGGGTGCCACAGCTCCGTCGTTTTGCCCGGCGACATGACATTCCACTAGTCGCTATCGCCGACTTGATTGCCTATCGGATGCGCACAGAATCCGTGGTAAAGCGTGTGGCCTCCACAAAACTGCCAACCGAATACGGAGAATTCCGTCTGCACGCATTCGAGAATCAGATCGACAAACAAACCCACGTCGCTCTTGTTCGCGGCGACGTAGGAAACGGCCAAGACGTACTCGTGCGAGTGCACTCACAGTGCCTTACCGGCGATGTTTTGCGTTCCGCTCGTTGTGACTGTGGCGCTCAACTCGATCAAGCCCTGCGCCGGATCGCGACGGAAGGTCGCGGTGTACTGCTTTACCTGAACCAGGAAGGACGAGGGATTGGCTTGGCCAACAAGATTCGCGCGTACGGCCTGCAGGATGAAGGACTCGACACTGTAGAGGCCAATGAGCGCCTTGGGTTCAAACCCGACCAACGAGACTACGGCATCGGCGTACAAATCCTGCGAGAACTGGGCGTTCGCTCCATGCACCTCTTAAGCAACAATCCCCGCAAGCTCGTCGCCATCGAGGGCTACGGGCTATCCGTTACGAAATGGCTGCCTCTCGAGATACCTGCGTCACCTTCGACACTGCGCTATTTGACGACAAAACGAAACAAGCTCGGGCACGTCTTGCGCGGAGTCTGAAACTGCGCTCTTAGGGACGTCCGTCCACATTGTCCAAGCGCACAGGTCTGACTTTCCCACCGTCATCAACATTCTTGTGTCTGTGATTCAAGAGCATATAGAAATCTGCTAGCGCCTTTTCGATTGAGGTCGAAAGCCGCACCGTCAAAGCCTAGGCAGTTGAGTGAACGTGTTGACAGGGTTCCGCAGCTTGCACCATCTCGGAAAACGTAACGCGCCTCTTTTCAGCTACCTAAGCCAACAACATTTTTGGCCAACAGGATGCTTTAGTCGTCGTGCATTCGCAAACACGCAAGACGAACGGAGCAACAGGAAAGGTTTATGGCGAGTCCAACAAAAGAAATCAAAAGAGCACTTCCTCAGCCCAATTCTGACTTCTACCAACTCGTAGAGACTTTGCCCGCCGATGAGCTGGCGGTCCTGAAGCGGGTGCGCACTTTCATGGAAACCAAGGTCCAGCCCATCATCACGAAGTATTGGGTCGAGGACTCTTTCCCATTTGAGTTGCTGCCCGCGATCAAGGAACTCAATGTCGGCGGCGTAGGCATGAACGGGTATGGCTGCCAAGGCGGAAGTGCGCAGCTATTTGGCTTGATCGCCATGGAGATGGCGCGCGTCGATTCCTCAATCGCAACATTCTGGGGTGTGCACAACGGCTTGGCGATGGGTTCCATCTATCTGGGCGGTTCCGAGGAACAAAAGCAAAAATGGCTTCCGCCAATGGCGCGCTGGGAAAAAATTGGCTGCTTCGGTCTGACGGAGCCGCTCGTTGGGTCAGGAACATCACGTGGGATGACAACTACCGCAAAACGCGATGGGGACACGTGGCTGCTCAATGGCCAGAAGAAATGGATCGGCAATTCTCCGTGGTGCGACATCTCGATCATCTGGGCGCGCGATCTCGCCGACGACCAGGTGAAGGCATTCATCGTCGAGAACAAGACCACACCCGGCTTCAAGGTCGAAAAAATCCAGAACAAGATCGCCCTCAAGGTCGTACAGAACGGCCTCATCACGATGGAGAACTGCCGCATTCCGGAGGAAAACCGCCTGCAAGCTGATCAATCGTTCCGCGACACAGCTCGCGTCCTCAAAATGACCCGATTCATGGTTGGCTGGGAAGCGACGGGATGTGCCATGGGCGCCTACGAAAACGCGCTCAAGTACTGCCAGGAGCGTTTGCAATTCGGCAAGCCGATCGGCTCATTCCAGATGGTGCAAGACCTCTTAGCCAGGATGCTCGCCAACATCACGGCTTCGCAATGCCTGTTGGTGCGTATGACCCAGTTGCAGGCCGAAGGCAAGATGACCGATGCGCACGCATCGCTTGCCAAAGCATTCACGACAGCCAAATGTCGCGAGACGGTGGCGTGGGCGCGAGAGCTGCTCGGCGGCAACGGCATCGCGGCCGACTACAACGTCGGCCGTTTCTTCGTGGATGCGGAAGCTCTCTATTCCTACGAAGGCACGTTCCAAATGCAAAACCTAATTGTGGGCAAGGCCGTTACCGGTCTCAGCGCCTTCGTGTAGCCACGTGCGTCGCAGCGGCAGTGCATTTTGTTTCGCTGCCCATAGCTAGCTGGAAATTGTCTCAAATAAGGAGATTGTTGTGTCGAGAAAAGTCGCAGATGTCTTGTGTGAGATGCTCGCCAACGCAGGCGTCAAACGCTGCTATGGAATTGTCGGAGACGCACTCAACCCGTTTATCGATGCATTGCGTCGAAACGGCAGGATCGATTTCATCCACGTCCGTCACGAAGAATATGGAGTGTTTGCTGCCGTTGCCGAAGCTTACTTGACGGGCAATCCTGTGGCGGTCTGTGGAACTGCTGGTCCTGGCGTCGTTCATCTGTTTAACGGCTTGATGGATGCGCGTAAGGAAGGCGCTCCGATCATCGCCATCGCGGGCGACGTCGAAACGAGCATCCTGGACACGTTCACGCTGGAGGAACTTAATCCGTACAAATTCTTCGATACGGCTTCTCTTTATACCGCGCGAGTCGTTAATCCCGAGCAGGCTCGTTCCGTATTCAATACCGCAATTCTGACCGCCGTCCTCGAGAAAGGCCCCACCGTCATATCTCTCCCCGGCAACATCGCGTCCATGGATGTGGAAGTCGAGTCGACCCAGATAACGATTCCGGCCACACCACTCCTACGCCCCGCCGATGCGGATCTTAATCGCCTTGTGGAAATGATCGACAATGCAAAAACCGCAGCAATCTTCGGGGGCGATGGGTGCAGGTATGCGCGTGATGAGGTGATTGAACTTGCAGAAAGATTAAAAGCACCAGTCGGGTATGCGCTTCGCGGCAAGCAGTGGCTGGAGCACGACAATCCCAACGCGGTTGGCATGACAGGTTTGATCGGTTACGGCGGAGCTTATGGCGCAATTCATGAGGCCGAGCTCCTGCTAATGCTTGGCACAGATTTTCCATTCTCAGAGTTCCTCCCCGGCGACAAAGTGAAAAAAGTCCAGATTGACAAGAACCCGAAGCATATTGGACGCCGCACGACTGTTGATCTAGGTCTAGTTGGCGACATCAAAACCACTCTTAATGCGCTGCTCGAGCGAGTGCAGGAAAAAGTCGATAGGCGCTTCCTAGAGAAGCACATCGCGGAAACGAACTCTTTCCACGGTCTTTTGCAGCACTACGTCGATAAAGGTCCTGAGATCAAGCCTATCCGTCCGGAATTCTTGGCCAAAACGCTCAGCGATCTGGCTTCTGATGACGCGCTTTTTTTCGCTGACACCGGAACGGCCGTCATATGGCTGGCGCGACATATCAGTGGCGGCAGGGACCGAAGGCTTTTCGGGTCGTTCTCATGGGCATCCATGGCGAACGCCTCCCCCAATGCTTTTGGCGCACAGTTGGCATATCCAGGGCGGCAAACGATCGCCCTCTGTGGCGACGGCGGCTACTCGATGCTGGCCCTCGGCGATCTCTTGACGCAAGTGGAACGAAGGACTCCGGTGGTTCAGGTCATCCTCAACAACAATTCTTTTGACTTCGTCAAGATCGAACAGCAAGAAGCCGGCATCATCCCGTTCGGGGTGGATTTCAAAAGCCCCAACTTCGCCAAGGTTGCCGAAGCGATGGGGGCAAAGGGAATCCGCGTCGAGGAGCCTGGCGACGTTCGAGACGCGCTTGCCGAGGCTCTTGCACACAAGGACGGCCCCGTCGTGGTGGATGCAGTTGTGGATCCGTTCGCCCTGGCATTGCCGTCGCACGTTCCGTTTCACACGGTCAAGGGCTTCACGTTGAGCATGGCCAAGCAGGTATTGAACGGCAGGATGGACTCAATCATCACGACGATGGAACGCAATATCAGGCTCGTTTGAGCTGTTGAGGTGCGCAAGCCTTAATAAATGAGTCTCGAAAGAGCTGAAAGCAAATCGGCACAATGGGAAAGGAAGGAAAGAATTCAATGTCATCCGCAAATTTAAGAGCAAAGGCCTCAAAATCCGCCGCAAAAGCTGTTTCGGGCCGTCTGTTCTTTTTGGATCTGGCCACAGGTCGCATCCTTACGTCGAACCCCGACGGTTCAGACTTGAAAACCATCGTCAGCGAGGGTCGAAAACTTCCCGACGGCATCGTGGTGGACCTCGCGGGCGGCCACATCTACTGGACCAATATGGGTAACCCCAGCGGGAATGATGGCTCGATTGATCGAGCTGACTTCGACGGTGGGAATATCACGAATATTGTTCCGGCGGGTAGCACCTTCACTCCAAAGCAACTCCAGCTCGATGCGAAAAACCGGAAACTCTACTGGTGCGATCGCGAAGGCATGCGAGTCATGCGCTGCAATCTGGATGGCTCCAAGATCGAAACCCTTGTGGATCCGAGCGGTAATGATCCTCGCCCGGGACCAGACCAGAGGAAGTGGTGTGTCGGAATAGCGCTCGACGTGGACGGCGGCAAGTTCTACTGGACGCAAAAAGGGAATGATAACGCCGGCGAAGGACGCATTTTCCGCGCGAATCTTCAGATTCCCAAGGGCCAGACTCCGACAAACCGGCAAGACATTGAAGTTCTCTACGACAATTTGCCCGAGCCCATCGATCTCGATCTCGACCTCAGCAACAGAATGATCTATTGGACCGACCGTGGAGACCCGCCGCGCGGGAATACGGTGAATCGAGCTTCGATGGATCCGGCACCCGGGACTCGCAAAGAACCGGAAATTGTCTTCAACCACCTCATGGAAGGAATCGGGCTTGCGTTAGACCTGGCGAACAACCGCATGTTCCTGACCGATTTGGGGGGATCCGTTTACAGCGCCAATCTCGATGGATCGAACAAAAAGAATCTGCAGTTTGTCCAAGGGAACCTTTCAGGAATTACGTACGCGGAGCTCCCTGTGGGCTCGTAGTGCGGCTTCGGTCGGTCACACCGCCTAAGGAGGGAATAATGAGCTCACCAGCTTCTGCTTTGAAACTTGAGAACGTTCTTTATGAAAAGAAGGGTCCGATTGCCTATGTGACAATCAACCGGCCCAAAGTACTTAACGCTCTGAATGCGAAAACCATTTCCGAATTGCGATCCGCGTTCGAAGACGCCCGCGACGACTCCGAAGTGCGTGGAGTCGTCTTCACCGGAGCGGGGGATAAGTCCTTTGCGGCCGGGGCGGACATCAGCGAAATGGCCAACGATACTCCGCTCACCGCGGAAAAGAAAACGCGATCAGGCCAAGCGCTTACCGACCTCATTGAAAACCTCGGCAAACCGGTCATCGCTGCTGTGAATGGTTTCGCGCTCGGTGGTGGCTGTGAACTGTCTATGGCCAGCACGATTCGAATCGCCGCTGAAACTGCGAGGTTCGGTCAGCCCGAAGTGAAGATCGGCGTGATGCCAGGCTATGGCGGAACGCAGCGTCTTCCGCGGTTGATCGGCAAGGGTCGCGCTTTGCAACTCATTTTGTCCGGTGAAATCATCGATGCGCAAGAAGCCTATCGCATCGGCCTGGTAAATGAGGTCGTTCCGGGCGCCAACCTGATCGCACGGGTTGAAGCCCTTCTCAACCAGATCACTTCCAACGCACCCGTCGGCGTGAAGTACTCCATCGAGGCGGTAAACAAAGGACTGGACACGAGCCTTGCGGAAGGTTTCCTCCTGGAAGCTTCGCTGTTCGCGATTTGCGCCGGGACCGAAGACAAGAAAGAAGGGACATCTGCCTTCCTTGCGAAGCGCGCCCCAAAGTTCCAGGGACGCTAGCGCACAGCGGGCTTCAATCTCGTTTTGAAATTCCTAGTCAGAAACGGAAAGAGGAAAAACTCATGGCAGATGAAAACATATTCTCAGGACTAAAAGTCGTGGACCTCGCGAGTTTCATCGCCGGTCCCGGCGCGGCGACGATCCTGTCCGACTTCGGCGCGGATGTCATCAAGATAGAGCCGCCCAATGGAGAGCTATGGAGAAGCGGGAATAAGATCCCTCCACAGCCGCATTCGGAAGTGCCTTATACCTTCCAATTGTCGAATCGAAACAAGCGTGGCGTTGCGCTCAATCTGAAGGCTGCGAGCGCACAGCAGGTTCTCGAGCGGCTAGCCAAGTGGGCCGACGTATTCATCGTCAACACACCGCATCCCGCGCGGAAGAAATTGAAGCTCGAATATGACGATGTCGCTCAGTGGAATCCACGCCTGATCTATGCTGATCTCACCGGCTTCGGCGAGAAAGGTCCCGACGCCGCTCTTCCGGGATTCGATCTCACGGCCTACTGGGCGCGAAGTGGTTTGCTGTACATGACGCGCGATGCTGGAGCGCCGCCGACCTGGCCGGTGTCGGGTAGCGGCGACAATGCGACTGCAGTCGCTATTTATGCCGCCATTGCGACCGCTCTTTATCGTCGCGAACGCACTGGCAAAGGGTCCTACGTCACGACTTCGCTCCTTGCGACAGGTATTTGGTCAGCCGGTGTCTTCATCCAGGCCGCTCTATGCGGTGCGAATTTCTACGGTCTGCACGATCGAGCGCATCCCGCAAACGCAGCTTTGAACGTGTATCGCTCTTCCGATGGCACCTGGTTCGTTCTCGTCGTTACTCCGGACAAGGTACCCGCGGTTGCGAAAGCAATCGGCCGTGAGGACATCTTAAAGGATCCGCGATTCTCCGATCCTGCCAAGCTGGAGCAGAACCGCCCGCAACTGACTTCAATGCTCGATGAGATTTTTAGTTCGCAGCCCATGTCGCATTGGTACGAAGTCTTCAACGGCGCTCAAATTACATTCGGCGCCGTGCGTGGGCCGCAGGAAGTCGTTAACGATCCGCAATTGAGAGCGAACGACATCGTCGTTCCGCTCGAAGGTGCCGGCGAGAAGTTGACTTCGACCATCAGCAGCCCGATTCAAGTCCACGGTGTTACCAAAGTGCCTGCCAGGCGCGCGCCGGGAATCGGCGAGCACAACGATGAGGTGCTGAAGGAGCTTGGGTTCACAGGTGACGACATCGCAGGCCTGCGTGCCAGCGGCACTGTCCCGCAATCGCGGCAATTGGAATCGACGGCCGGAGGAGCGCAATGACCGACATTGTTACCGAACGCTCCGGAAGTATCCTGCGAATCCAGTTCAATCGGCCGTCCAAGAAAAATGCGATGACCTCCGCCATGTACATCACCATGGCGGATCTCCTCAACGACGCCGCAAAAGACGACAGCGTACGCGCTGCGCTCTGGCACGGTGCGGGAGACTCCTTCTGCGCGGGCAACGACCTGGAGGATTTTCTCAAGAATCCAATAGGACCGGGCGACAGTCCACAATCTCGCTTAATCGACGCTTTCATTGCTTTCGACAAACCAATCGTCGCAGCAGTGCACGGCTTCGCCATCGGTGGCGGAACCACCATGTTGACGCACTGCGACTTTGTCTACGCAGGCGAGAGCGCGAAGTTCCAGATGCCGTTTATTAATCTGGCCTTGGTGCCGGAATTCGGAACAAGCTACTCGATTCCCGCGCGAATTGGATATCTCCGCGCGGCCGAGTTGATTCAGCTGGGACAGCCCTTCGATGCCAAGCACGCAATGGAACTTGGGCTTGTGACGCAAGTCGTACCTGACGAGAGACTCCTAGCAACTGCCACGGCTACGGCGCAGAAGTTGGCGGAAAAGCCCGCCGATGCGCTGCAGGCTTGCAAACGGCTCATGAAGAATCCCTGGCGCGAGCAGCTCGCCGAAGCCGCGAAAGCCGAAAATAAGGAGTTCTCCGTACGCCTGCGTTCTGCGGACACCAAGGAAGCGATTACCGCATTTTTCGAGAAACGTCCACCTGACTTCACCAGAACCGCGAAGGTCGCAGTCGCCCAAAAAGGGTAGAGGTAAACTATGGCTCGAACCAGGGTTGTTATTGTTGGGGCAGGATTCGGAGGGTTGGCAGCGGCCAAAGCTCTCGGGAAAACCCAGGCACAGGTCATTTTGATCGACCGGACAAATCACCACCTGTTTCAGCCCCTGCTATACCAAGTGGCGACGTCGGTCCTCACTCCCAGCCAGATTGCGACTCCCACCCGCGGAATTCTTCGTAAGCAAAAGAACGCGATCGTGATTCTGGGTGAGGTTACTGGAGTAGACAAAGACCAGAAGCGCGTCTTTGTGAGTGACGCCGACCGACAGAACGTACCGATTTCGTATGACTATCTGATTTTAGCTACCGGCTCCACGCACAGTTACTTTGGCCACAACGAATTTGAACGGTTCGCGCCCGGATTGAAGAGCCTCGCGGATGCCGAGGCAGCGCGAAACAAGATCTTGCAGGCTTTCGAACTAGCAGAGGCTGAAGATGATCCGGCACGCCATCGCGATCTATTGACTTTCGTTCTGATCGGTGCCGGTCCTACCGGTGTTGAGATGGCCGGCGCCTTGGCTGTGCTCATTCGGACCAGCCTGAAATCGGAGTTCCGCCGCATTGACCCGGCTTCAGCCCGCATTGTGCTGGTCGATATGGCGCCTCGAGTTCTCGGCCCCTTTTCGGAAGACCTCTCCAAAGCCGCCAAGGCACGCCTCGAAAAATTGGGCGTTGAGGTCCGGCTTGGCCACAGCGTCGACCAAATCGACGCAGACGGCATCATCGTCGCGGGCGAGCGGATCGCAAGCAAAACAGTGATCTGGACTGCTGGCGTCGCACCCTCGCCCGCGGGGAAGTGGCTGAACGTCGAAACAGATCGCGCGGGAAGGGTCCGCATTCAGAGAGATCTGACTGTGCCCGGGCACTCCGAGATTTTTGTGGTTGGAGACACGGCGTCGCTTGACCAGAATGGGAAACCCCTGCCAGGTGTTGCTCAAGTAGCAATGCAACAAGGGCGTTATGCGGGAAAGCTAATTCACAGTCGCATCGTTGGTAGTCCCTCTCCTCGCGAATTTAGCTATTTTGACAAGGGCAGCATGGCTGTAGTGGGCAAAGGCTTTGCTGTGCTGCAAAGCGGCAAGGTGCAAATAAGCGGTTTCGGGGCTTGGCTCACTTGGGCAGCCGTACACCTCCAATTCCTTGCCACGTCGAGCCTCCGCTTGGGCGTCTTCTTGCAGTGGGTTTGGACGTATGTGACTGGGCAGAGGGGTGACCGGCTAATCGTGAATCACCATGGCTCAGAAGTTACGAAGCCAGCGCCGGAATCAGCCGTCAAACCCACATTCGCGGGCAGGTAGAAAGTTTGGATAAGCACGACAGGTTCTAATTGAAGGTAAAACACTCTAAGGAGGATTGTATGGCAAAGAGCAAGGAGATTCGAAACGTAGCTATCGTTGGGACGGGAGTTATTGGCGCGAGCTGGGCGGCGCTGTACCTGGCACGTGGATTGAATGTCGTGGCGACAGACCCGGCGCCGAATGCGGAAGCAAACTTGCGTAAGTACGTGAATGAGGCATGGAAAGATCTCACAGCCATTGGACTCTCACCCAACGCGTCGCGCGATCATCTGAAGTTCACAACGGACTTGAAGCAAGCGCTCGCAAATGCCGACTTGGTCCAGGAGAACGGACCCGAACGCAAGGACTTCAAGGTCAAGCTCTTTGCGGACATGGACGCGGCGACTCCGCCGGATTCGATCATCGCGTCGAGTTCATCCGGACTGACCATGAGTGTGATGCAATCTGCCTGTAAGCATCCCGAACGTTGCGTTATTGGCCATCCCTTCAATCCTCCCCACGTCGTGCCCTTAGTGGAAGTAGTGGCGGGTGAGAAAACATCACCAGAGACGGTCGAGCGGGCAATCTCGTTTTACACATCAATAGGCAAGAAACCAATCCATGTTCGAAAAGAGGTTGTAGGACACGTCGCGAACCGCCTCCAAGCCGCGCTGTACCGCGAGGTTGTCTATCTCATCGAGCAGGGTGTATTGGATGTCGCCGATTCGGATGTTGCAGTGTGCTGGGGACCTGGACTGCGTTGGGGCTTGATGGGTCCAAATCTCCTGTTCCATCTCGGCG